>Ga0208246_1000842_pt1 | contig 20551 bp, 24 predicted proteins | sample RifOxyD2_FD_184039 | JGI IMG/M metagenome (GOLD analysis project Ga0208246, IMG submission 184039) | Soil microbial communities from Rifle, Colorado - Rifle Oxygen_injection D2 (SPAdes) | ecosystem: Environmental > Terrestrial > Deep subsurface > Rock core/Sediment | place: Rifle, Colorado... | reverse complement strand
CCATCTACAAGATCTTTGGCTTCTTTAAGCCCGAGACCTGTCAATTCGCGCACAACCTTGATTACCGGAATTTTATTGGGGCCGGCGTTCGTAAGCACGACATTGAACTCGGTTTTTTCTTCCACCACGGCAGCAGCTGCGGCAGGGCCGGCCACGGCTACAGCGGCAGCGGCGGCAGATACGCCAAACTTCTCTTCCAATTCCTTAACGAGTTTGGAAAGTTCGAGTACAGACATGCTCTCGATGAATTGAACTACTTGGTCTTTGGTAACGGACATGGTTTGTCTCCTTGAATTGTTTTAGTTTTTCTTGTCTGCAACGGCCTGAAGAACCCGTACAAAAGAGGTCGGGATCTCGTTGAGCGTGCGAACAAATTGGGTGATGGGGGCGTTGAGCAAAAACAACAGTTTTGCCAAGAGTTCTTCCCGAGAGGGAAGGTTCCCCAAATCTTTAATACCGGCAGCATCGAGCCTCTCAGCCTTATCGCCTGTCACCAGAATCCCTGCAATTACCTTCAGCTTGTCGTTGGCTTTGGCAATGTCGGTCATCACCTTAGCGGTGCTGACAGGGTCTCCAGAGGTGTAGACGATAGCGCGAGAATCTTTGAAATCAGGGGACAGCGCCTCGAAGGGCGTGTCTTTAGCGGCAATTTTCGCCAGGCGGTTTTTCAGCACGCGAAAGCGGCTGTGTTTGGCCCAGAGAGTTTTGCGCAAGGCGGTCAGCTCTTCTACGGTCATGCCTTGGAAGTCAACCAAGACACCGCTTTGGGCTGAGCCAAAGATTTCATGGAATTGCCCGACCAGCGCTTCCTTTTGGGAGCGTTCCATCAGTGGTCTCCTCAAGAATTTAGACAATCGAAAGATTGCCTAGGTTACAACGGATTTCGATTGGAGTTGGTCAAAGGAAGGCGCAATTCAAGAAGGCATTTAAGCCATTGAAAGCGTTCCCATTCTCACCTCGGCGGGAGAGTTTTAAGCCAATAGAAGAGAGTTCTTCCGCGGCTCCCGCTGTCTTCGATCATCCTGGGTTGGGGCCGAAACCCCGTGGGGGCCAAAGGCCCCCGCTGCGCCGTCACCAGCGCAGATTCGCGAAACTCTAGCGGTAGGAACCTTCATCAATCTTGATGCCTGGCCCCATGGTGCTGGAGATGGTCATGCCTTTAATATAGGTGCCTTTGGCCGCGCTGGGCTTGAGGCGGATCAGGGTATCGTGCAGAGCCTGAATGTTGTCCTGCAAAGCCTGCACAGAAAAGCTTGCCAACCCGATAGTGCAATGGATGATACCACCTTTTTCGGTGCGGAACTGCACCTGGCCTTTTTTGATTTCGTTAACGGCAGTTTTTACATCGACCGTCACGGTGCCAGTTTTAGGGTTAGGCATCAGGCCCTTAGGCCCCAACAGCTTGCCGATCTTGCCCACCAAACCCATCATGTCGGGGGTCGCAACCACGCGGTCAAACTCGAACCAACCACCCTGGATTTTTTCTGCCAGGTCGTCAGCACCAACAAAGTCTGCACCTGCTTCGCGGGCTTCTTTGTCTTTTTCGCCCTTGGCAAAAACCAAAACGCGCAGGGTTTGCCCCGTGCCAGCAGGCAAAACCACGCTGCTGCGGATCATCTGATCAGATTTGCGGGGGTCAACACCGAGCCGAATGGCGATGTCCATCCGTTCGCCAAATTTTGCATTGGCCAATTTTTTGGCCAGTTCAATGGCTTCTTGCACAGGATATTTTTTTTGGCGGTCAACAAGTTCCGCCCAGGCTTTTTGCCGTTTTGTCAATTTTGCCATCTCCTACTCCTTTGTAGTTCAAACGATGCCGGGCTAGGCCCGGTATTGGTTAAGGGGCTTGGGGTATGTGGCCTCTTGGCCACGACCCCAAAATAAACAACCAACGATGCCGGGCTAGGCCCGGTATTGGTTAAGGGGCTTGGGGTATGTGGCCTCTTGGCCACGACCCCAAAATAAACAACCAACGATGCCGGGCTAGGCCCGGTATTGGTTAAGGGGTGTGGGGTATGTGGCCTCTTGGCCACGACCCCAAAATAAACAACCAACGATGCCGGGCTAGGCCCGAAATGTTGACAGTCACACCCCCTGAAAAACTCTAAACACCGCAGTGGTGAACCACCGCCAAACAGACAAAAGGGTTATAAGCCAAGTCTTAGATACAACCCGCACAGCTGTTAAGGGATTTCCACACCCATGCTGCGGGCCGTGCCACGGACCAAAGTTTTGGCTGCTTCCAGGTCGTAGCAGTTCAAATCAGGCATTTTAGTCTTGGCGATCTCTTCGATCTGTCCCTCAGTCAACTTGCCCACCTTTTTCAGGTTGGGGGTTGGCGACCCTTTGTCCAGCCCGATGGTGCGCTTGATCAGCACAGGCACGGGCGGGGTTTTGGTAATAAAGCTAAAACTGCGGTCGCCGTAGACGGTGATCACCACGGGGGTGATCAAGCCCATATTCGCGTTGGTGGCCGCATTGAAGCTTTTGCAGAATTCCATAATATTCACGCCATGCTGACCCAAGGCGGGGCCGATGGGTGGGCTGGGGTTTGCCTGCCCTGCGGGGATCTGCAATTTGATGTAACCAGTGATCTTTTTCGCCATGATGAATTCTCTTTGCTGCGGCTGTTTTTCAGCGGCTTATTCTTGCAGGCGCACCTTGTCGAAGCCCAATTCCAAAGGAGTCGAGCGACCAAAGATGCTAACCAGCACAGTGAGTTTGTTATGTTCGGGGTCCACCTGGTCGATGATGCCATTGAACTCCGCAAAGGGGCCTTCGATCACCACCACCTTCTGACCAATCCGGTAAGTGGAATCGATTTCCTGCTGCTTGATACCTTCATCGATCTGGCCGCGAATGGCGGCGATTTCCTTGTCCGCCACAGGCAAGGGGGATTTTTGGTCTGCCCCAATGAAGCCCGAAACACGCGGAACGCTGCGAAGCACGTGAGACAAATCATCGGTCAGTTTGGCCCGGATAAAGATATAGCCGGGGTAGTAAGTCACTTTGCTGATCCGAACTTTGTCTTTTTTCTTGGTGGTTACTTCTTCAGTAGGGATGAAGATTTCTTCTACCAAGTGATTCATGTGGTGCAGGGTCAGCTGCTCGCGGATCATGATCTCGACCTTTTTCTCGTAGCCTGCATAGGCTTGGAGAGCGTACCATTTGCTTGGGATCTCGTTCATGAATACCTTTTAACCGATGACCAGTTTCACCAAATCGTTCAAGCCGTAGTCAATGGCGCCCAAAAACACGGCCGTGGCCCCGCTTAAGGCAAGCACCACCCCGGTTTGGTGGATGGTTTGCTCGCGGCTGGGCCAGGTGACTTTTTTAAATTCGCCTCGCACGTCGCGCAGGAATTGTCTAAAGCTGTTGAACATAACGTTTCTATGTTTTACTGGCAGGCCAGGGGGGACTCGAACCCACAACACTCGGTTTTGGAGACCGATGCTCTACCAATTGGAGCTACTGGCCTAAATTTAGGTTCCCCAGGGCACAAGCCCCAGGGACATCCTTATTTCGTTTCTTTGTGGTCCGTATGCTTTTTACAAAAGCGGCAATACTTGCTGAGGTCCATTTTGGTGGGCTTAGCTTTTTTGTTCCGCGTTTTAGAGTAGTTCCGCCGTTTGCACTCGGAGCACTGGAGCTGAACGATGTCGCGCATGGTCTTAACTTTATTGGTCGTTAATGAAAAAAAACTGGAGCCCAGGAGCAGGATTGAACTGCCGACCTTTTCCTTACCAAGGAAACGCTCTACCACTGAGCTACCCGGGCGTCGTCCATTGTAGTCCAGGGCAGGCGAATTACGCCTTGGCCCTTCTGCTGCCGTTTTTTGAGTCCTGCCGCCAGACTCTGAACTGGTGGGGAGAGAAGGATTCGAACCTTCGAAGGCGTAGCCGTCAGATTTACAGTCTGATCCCTTTGGCCGCTCGGGAATCTCCCCCTAATATATGGGGTCGGCGAGCTTGCTCGCCATACCCCAAACCCCTTGCAAACTGGCGCGGGCTTAGCCCGCTGGTTTGCTGCTATAAATTCGGGTCAGCGCTTCGCGCCATACCCCCAAACCCCTTGCAAACTGGCGCGGGCTGCGCAGCTTGGGTTACATTGCTTGTTTGCCTTTGCTTCCCTGTTCTGCTGTATGGCAAGAACTTGAGACGCAACCAGGCGGTATGCCGCAAGGGGCAAGTGGCTGGTTCGACCACAAACCCCAAAAAATGAAACGCAACTGGTGCTGGCTGGAGGATTCGAACTCCCGACCCACTGATTACAAATCAGTTGCTCTACCGACTGAGCTAAGCCAGCACGGATAACCGTCAAAGAGAGAAGATTATCCAGGGCTTTTACCCTTGTCAATGCCTTTTTGTTCACCTAGGCTTTTTACAGGCATTTTGCCTCACCCCTTGCCCCAGGACCCCTTTTGCAATCAGAAACCTTTCAATGCGGTATGGTCACGTTGTTGGGCCGCCCCAACGTGGGCAAATCCACCCTGCTCAACTCTCTGATCGGGCAAGACATTTCCGCCACGGCCAACAAGCCGCAAACAACCCGCAACCAGATTCGCGGCATCTTGACCCAAGACAATTTCCAAATTGTTTTTCTCGACACCCCCGGCATCCACAAACCAAAAACCAAATTGCATTCGCGGATCGTGGAATATGCCAAAGAAGGGGCAAGGGGCACCGATTTGATTTTATTCCTCACCGAGCCAGAAAAAAACCAGCAAGGGGTGCACCCCGGCGATGCTCCTGTGTTGGAGCACATTCAAGCCTTGGGCGTTCCGGCCTTTTGTGTTGTCAACAAAACCGATGCCCACCCCGATGAACAGGTGTTGGCCTGCTTAAAAGCCTACCAAGAGGTGCCGACCTTTCAGGAATTTTTCCCCATTTCGGCCAAATCCGGCAAGGGGATCAAGGAACTGCTAAAGGCGGTTGTCAAGCGCCTGCCCCTGGGGCCTCCCTTGTTTGACCCGGAATTGATTACCGATCTGCCTGAACGCATGATAGCCGCCGAATTCGTGCGGGAGCAGATTCACCAGCGCTGCCACCAAGAAGTGCCCTACGGCGTGGCGGTAGAAGTGGAAAGTTTTGTAGAAGAGGGAAATTTGATCCGCATCCATTGCTTGATCCACGTGGAGCGGGAAAGCCACAAGGGAATCATTTTAGGCAAGGGGGGGAAGATGATCAAAGAGATCGGGAGCTTTGCCCGGGTGAAGATGGAATACCTGTTGGGCCAAAAGGTGTTTTTGGGGTTGCAGGTCAAGGTGGCGGGCGATTGGTACAACCAGCCTCATCGGCTCGATGAACTGGGCTACCCGGCTCCGGTGCGGAAAGAAGAAAACTGATTTCTTTTTTACAGGTCAAAGGCGCAGCGGCAGAAGCTACAGCCTTTGGCAGGAGCCGCATTTTGGAAACTCTGAAAACCTCAGAGTTTCCAAAATGCGGCCAAGGATGGCCGCCAAATCAGGCAAAGACCATTTCCTGCAACCTTGCGCGCAGGCGGCGTTCATCATGGTCGGCTAGCAATTCATCTAAACGCTCTTCTACATTGGTTTGATTCAGGGTGCGCATGCGGCCATCGGCGGTGATGATGGTCACGGCATGATCTTGAATATAAACCTCGCCGATTTCAAAGATTTCCACCTTGTGGTTGCTGGATGCAACTTGAGAAAGAAGCAAGGCCGTTTGCAACGCCTCGCGCACGCGGGTAGTTTCCATAGGTCTTCCTGAGATAAGGAGTTGAACTTACCTCCTTATCGGCAGTGACTAAAAAACCTTGATCAAAAAACTAAAACAGCTACGGCCCCAATAGCACGTCAAAAAGAACCGCCCACAGCCCCAACAGCACAAAGAGATTGATTAAAAAATCAGGGTCAGCCGCGCTGAATTCGCGGATCCGCAAAGGGCTGGCACCCTCTTCACTGGTGTCTTCTGCTTTCTTGCGTAATTTGAGCATCCTCAAACCTTGGTCAAGGTTGATTCCTCCCTGAAAAAAACGCGACCTTCCTGGTCGCCAAGGGCTGGTTCACCCCTGAAAAATCTTTAACCCCCGCGCCTCGCGCTGGGCTGCCTCTTCTTTCATGGCTTTCAGCAAACGGCCATCTACATAAGCCTCAAAGCTGGCAAAGCCAAAACGATCCGGCTCGGCCAGCCATGCTTCTTCCAATTCCTTTTCCGCCAACAGCTTGGTGCGGATCGTCTGCCACAGACGTTCGTTAACTGCTTCTTCGCGATTCATGTTTCTTCGCCAAAGGTGACACCAGTGCCAAAAAAATCAAATTCCTGGGCAATGTTTCTCAACTGTGTTTCCAGTTCAGGGCTGGTATCGCTCACCAAAAACCCAGATTCATAGGTATCGTCAACCTCGCCCATGCGAACCCACCGGCATTGGGTCATCAGAAAAACTTTTTCTTCCCCCCCTTGCCGGGGGAGCACCATTTTTAGGTCGTATTCGATATCCTTGGTAGGGCAGGCATCCCCGATCAGCATCAGCCCCTTGCCGCTTAAATCGGCCAAATGACCTACCAAAGCCCCTGATTGGGCATCGAACACGGGAATTTCCATTCCGATGAAATGACGTTCCTGCTCTCTGGCTTCCATTGGCTGCACCTTTTGCATGTTTGGCGAAATTCTAGCATAAGCCGCCCGGTTTTGCCAAGAAAAAGCGCTTCTTTACCCAGAGGGGCTACAGCGCAAAACAGGGGGCTGCGCCGTTTTTATCGTAGAGGGTTATCACCTCTCCTGTCAGGGACCAGATTTTTGGCACCAGGGTAAAAGCCACCGCCTTGGCAGGTAGCTGGCTCAAGGGCAAGGCAAATTCCAGGTTGCCGCCTTTGGCACCGATCAGAATATCGGTGGAGGCAGACGCAACACCTGCACCCGAATAGTCGATCAAGTTGGCAGCTAGTGTGCTGCCGGTAGCTTTCACCTGGGCCACCTGGTAGCCGCTGATCTTGTTGGCCTTGGTGCAGGCTGCAGCGCGGTAGCTGGTCAAGGTTGCACCATAATAGCTGGAATCGGCATCCGCAGCATGGGGAAAGGTAGCATCGCCCTTTAATGACATTAAAAGATACAAGGTATTGCCGTTAACTGCGACCCTTAAACCGGTCAGCTCTTGTACCTCGGTACCTGCAGAATCGGCTTGGGCATCGGGCATTTGTTCTTCGATGGCTGCCCAATCGGTTATTTTGCCGTCAACGGCCACCTCTGCCACCGGGGTAGAGGTATTCACGGCTGTGCTGGCGCTGGCGCTGGCTTGTCCACTTTCCGATTTGCAGCCAACTGCTAGGGTCAACATCACGCTCAAAGCCAAGGCGCTCAGGTTACGGCAGGGCAAAAACAAAGACAAACGCATAGGGGCCTGGAACTGGATTCAAATTCGGTTTATGCATCCTAAAACAACTATTCCCCCTTTGCCAATCCCCTTCGCCCTGCAACAGAAACCCGTTCTGGTGAACTGTTTAGCGTTGGTTTAAAAATCTTGCGCAGACCCCCCAATCAAGCGGCTTTCTGGGTTAGAGTAGGGGAGCCGGATTTGCCCCTTGCCACTGATTCGGTTATGCTGGCCCCAAGTAAATACCCCCTTTTAACAAAAATGCTGCGACGACTGCTTTTAATTGTTTTGAGTCTGTGCCTGCCGACCCTGCTGCAGGCAGCTTGGCAACAAGAACCTGCCCCGAAAAGGGCCATTGCCGCACCCACCCCGGAACCCCAACTCGAATTTCCCGGCACCCAGCCGATTCGTGCCCAGGAAGCTGGGCAATATAGCTTGCTGGAGCGGGGTTTGGTACTGGATCGGGTGCTGCACCTTTGGGTGACAACAGGGCAGGTGGACGTTACCGCTGAACGCGACGACTTTGATAGTGAATTCGATGCGGAATTTGCCAAGGCCGATGAAGAAAAAAGCGACCCTTTAGCGGGTTACAACCGCCTGATGACAGGGTTTAACGACTGGATGTATTTTGCAATTTTAGACCCAGTAGCCACGGGCTACACCTATGTTGTTCCCGAAGGCGGGCGGCGGTCTGTGGATAATTTTTTTGAAAATCTTTTGTTTCCCGTTCGCTTTGCCAACAACCTTCTGCAAGCCAAAATGGGCGGAGCGGCGCAAGAAACAGCACGCTTCACCCTAAACACCACCATTGGTATTTTGGGGCTTTTTGACCCAGCTCAAGCCTGGTTTGGGTTGGAAGCCCGGCCCGAAGATTTTGGCCAAACCTTGGGCTATTGGGGGGTGCCAGCCGGGCCGCATATTGTATTACCCTTTTTAGGCCCCAACAACCTGCGCGATGTAGTGGGGGACTATTCCCTCGATGTTCGCCTGGACCCGATTTACTACCACCGCGGGGGGCCTGAGGCCCAATACGGCTTATGGATTTACAAAGAGGTCAACTGGACCAGCCTGCATCTGGGCGAATACGACAGCCTGCGCAAAGACGCACTCGACCTATATCAATTTCTGCGCGATGCCTATGAGGCGAACCGCATCAAAAAAATCAAGGAGTAACCATGAAAAAATTGATCCTGTTGATAAGTTTTCTGGCAATATTGATCAGCCCCGTGCTGGCCGGAGAAAAGGAAGAGGTGCAAGCCACCGTGCGCGCCAAGGTGGATGAGGTGTTGAATCATTTGGCCAACAAAGCCCTGGATAAAAAACAAAAAGGCGAGAAGATCATCGCTACCATCAACCCGGTTTTCGATTTTGACCGTATGGCCAAACTCAGCCTCGGCAAAACCGGCTGGGTGCAAATGAATGAAAAGCAACGAACGGAATTTTTAAGCCTTTTTGTAAAGCGCCTGCAGGAATCCTATTTGGAAAAGCTGGACCTTTATACCGATGAAAAGGTTTCCATTGATGCCGTCGACCAGCCCGAGGAAAACCGTATCAACGTTGTCACCAACCTGGTGAGCAAAGACGACAAAAAAGAAATGATCTACAAATTCTACAAAAACGGTCCCAAATGGATGGTTTATGATGTAGAGATTTTAGGCGTAAGCATTGTAGCCACCTACCGCAGCCAATTTGCCGGCATTTTAAAAACCGGAACCGTGGAAGACCTGTTGCAAAAGCTGCGCACCTCTGCCTTTGAAGTGCCCACCGCCTAATACCGACTCATTAACATGCCGCCTCAGGGCGGCTTTGCAACTGCCCTCAGGGAGGCACATGGTTAACAGGTTTTTAAAAGCCGTCATCGACTACCCTAAAACGGTGCTGCTGATTTTGGCCCTCTGTTTGGGTTTTTTGGCGTATCAAGCCTTGAAACTTGAGGTGGATGCAAGTGCCGAAACCTTGATGCTCGAAGACGACAAAGATTTAGAATACACCAGGCTGATCAACACCCGTTACGGCAACCCTGATTTTTTATTTATCACCTACCGCCCGAAAACTGGAATTTTGGAAGCCGACACCCTGGCTGACATCAAAAAGCTGCAAAGCGAACTGGAAGCCCTGCCCCGGGTACAGTCTGTCACCAATATTCTCAACGTGCCCCTGCTAGAATCTCCCCCCAAGCCGGTACGCGAACTCATGCAGGCCGTGCCGACCCTGGAAACCCCTGGCATCGACTACAGCCTAGCGCGAAAAGAATTTCTCAATAGCCCCATCTACAACAACCTGCTTGTAAATGACGACTTCACCATTACTGCCTTACAGGTCAACCTTCACGACGACGAGGTTTACCGGTCTTTGCTGCACAAACGCAACAACCTGCGCCAAAAGCAAAAAACTCACGGTTTGACCCCGCAGGAAGAAGCTGAATTCGCTCAAGTTTTGGCAGATTTCAAAGCCCACCGCGACAAGATGCGGATCATCGACCATGAGACCATTCTCAATGTCCGCGAGATCATGACCCGCCACCACAACAAAGCCGAACTCTTTTTGGGCGGCGTGGCGATGATCGCCGATGACATGGTTAGCTACATCAAAAGCGACTTGCGTATTTTTGGCACCGGGGTTTTGGGCTTTTTGGTCATCACCCTTTGGGTGATCTTCCGCCAACCCCGATGGGTGGTGATTCCCATGTTTGCCTGCTTTTGGTCTGTTGTGGCCACGGCGGGCTTTTTGGGTTGGTTCGGTTGGGAAGTCACCGTGATCAGCAGCAACTTTGTTTCGCTGCAGTTGATCATCACCATGGCTATCACCATCCACTTGATCGTGCGCTACCGCGAGCAATACCTAGAAACACCCGAGGCAGACCAAAAAGAACTGATTTATAAAACAGTGTCTTTTATGGCTGCTCCTTGCTTTTACATGGCAGCCACCACGGTGGCCGGTTTTGCCAGTCTGCTTTTGAGCGGAATTTTGCCTGTGATCAACTTCGGCTGGATGATGTCGGTAGGGATTTCGGTAAGCCTGCTCTTGACCTTTCCCCTGTTTGCATCCCTTTTGGCGCTAGTGCCCAAGCTCAAGCCCAACCGCACCTTTGAAGACAAATTCACCCTAACCAAGTTCATGGCCAACCTGACCGAACATCGGGGCAACTGGATCATGGGGATCAGCATATTTCTGGGTGTGGCTTGTGTCAGTGGGGCTTTGCAGCTGAAGGTAGAAAACAGCTTTATCGACTACTTCAAAAGCAGCACTGAGATCTACAAAGGCATGAAGGTCATCGACACGGAACTGGGCGGCACCACCCCCCTCGACGTGATTGTTGACCTAGACCGTGCGCCCGTCACCAAAAAAGTTGAGGTCAAGGCAGACCTGATTCACCAAAGCGATGACGACTTTGCCGGCGAATTTGACCAGTTCGAAGCCGAATTTGCCGAAGAAGAGACCCAAGCCCAGTATTGGTTTACTTCTGAAAAAATGGAAACCGTGGAAAAGGTACACGACTACCTGGTTTCCGTGCCCGAAGCAGGCAAAGTGACCAGCCTGGGTACCATGCTTAAGGTTGGCCGGGTGCTGAATGATGGCAAACCCCTCGACAACTTCTTACTCGCTTTGATCTATAACGAACTCCCATTGCGCTTCCGCACCATCATTCTCGACCCTTATGTCAATGTCGAAAACAACCAAGTGCGGTTTTCCGTGCGGGTGCGCGATTCCGAACCAGGCCTGCGCAGAGACGAGTTATTAAAACGCATCAAAAAAGGCTTGATCGAGGAAGCAGGTCTGAAACCCGAACAGGTTCATATGACCAACCTGCTGGTGCTGTACAACAACATGCTGCAAAGCCTGTACTTTAGCCAGATTCAAACCCTTTGGGCCACCATTGCCGCCTTGGCAATCATGTTTTGGATTTTGTTCCGCAGCTCTAAAATTGCCTTTATTGGGGTCATGCCCAACATGCTGTCCGTAGGCGCGGTTTTGGGTTACATGGGTTGGGTCGGCATTCCGCTAGACATGATGACCATCACCATTGCGGCCATCAGCATGGGAATCGCAGTTGACGACACCATTCACTATCTTTTCCGCTTTCGGGAAGAAATTCAAATAGACTGGGATTACATCGCAGCCATGCACCGCTGCCACGAGTCCATTGGTTATGCCATGTACTACACCAGCATCACCATCATCATCGGTTTTGGCATTTTGGTGCTTTCGAACTTCATTCCCAGCATCTACTTTGGCTTTCTCACGGGTTTGGCCATGGTTTTTGCCTGGCTGACGGCTGTCACCCTGCTCCCCCGTTTGATCATTATGATGAAGCCCTACGGCACCGGCCCCAAGCTGAACTAGCAGTGCCGTTGCAAGTACCCGCAACAAGGGTGTTTGCAGCGGGGTTCGAACTCCGACTTGTACCTTTGGGCTTGGCCGTATCCTAAGATTTTACATTTGCTTTGGCTTGACGCATAATCATTGCTGTCAACCCTTAGGCCTGGGCAGCGCCTGCATGGTACAGATTCCGCGACAGATTTTTTACAAGCTCAAGCAAGAGGTGCAGTTTTTTTCCAGCTTCACGGACAACGAATTGCTGCTGTTTCTGAAGTTGATGACTACCGAATCCTTTAAAGCCGGGGAGGTGATTTTTAAAGAGTTCGACCCAGGCGATAAAATGTTTGTTTTGGTCAAGGGGCAGATCAAAATTCGCAAGCGCATCGGCAAAAAAGGCGGGGTTTTGCAAGAAACCACCCTCGCCACCCTGCACCCTGGCGAGTGTTTTGGCGAAATCGGATTGATCGACAACCGCCCCCGCTCTGCTGCTGCGGTTTGCAGCCAAGATGCACTGTTGTTCAGCATAAGTCTGGATAAACTTTTAAAAATCGCCCGCAACCCCCAGTTTGCCTTTTTGAGCTTTAAGCTCTTTCGCAACTTCAGTTTGCTTTTGGCCACCCGGCTGCGCGAATCCAACCAGCGCGTGGTCGATCTAACCGCAAAATTTAGCAGCGGTGATGCCCTGCAACTGGGCGAAAGCGCACCTGCAGCAGAGCCAGAGCCAGCCATAGCCCCCCAAAAACCCGAGGATGAGCATGCTTAGGGGTATTGCATTTGGATTGCTGACCTTGGCATTGGCGGCTGCCTTGTTTCTCAGCTTTGCGCCAGATGTGGCAGGGGCGATTTTGCTGCTCATGCTATTGATATTAGGGCAAATCTCATTATTTTTTAAACGCATTCGACGTAAGGGCGCACCCGCCATTGAGGTGAACAGCGAAAAATTGGCGGGCTTGGCTAAGGCATTAGAGGCTGCAAAGAAAAAAAAACAGGCTGCAGGGCCAAGCAAACCCTTAAATCCGCAAGCCGAAAAGCTGGAAGTTGGGCTGCATCCCTCGATTTTTTCGCAATTCCGCAAGAATTTAGCTGCTTCAGAAGCACCCCGCCAACCCCTGACCAGAATCGATGAGGATGTCATTGTTTCGGTGAACAAGGCCAAAGCCCCCAAACCCAAATTTGTGGGCCGCAACCCTTATGTTGCGGGCCAGCCCAAGCCCGATGCCGCAGCGACGGCGCAACCCGCCCAACCTGAACCTGCTCTCCTTGCCGCTGCCCCCCCCGCCGTGCCGCCTGCCATGCAGCGCCGGGCAGCCCCAGCGAACCCCCTTTTGAGCGCCATCCCAACCGAACCCTTGGGAGAACTCTTCAGCGATCTGGATGCCGAGGAAGAAGCCAATCTGGCCACAGGCCTGGTCCAACCTACCCCCCGCAAACGGCCGGAAGAGATTCGCCTAGAAGCAGTGGAAGAAAACGCCGACGATGCCGAAGCGCCCGCTGCCCCCCCTAAAAACCCGCTTCTTGCCGAAATCGACCTCGATGCCCCCCCCGCAATGCCCGACCAGGGCGACCAATTGTTGGCTAAGGCACGCCATGCCTTTAACGAAGCGGATTGGGACCGCTGTTTGGAACACCTTGATGCCTATTTAAGCCGCGAGGGCGGAAAAGACCGCCGCACGGTAGGCTTGATGCGGGAATTGAAAATAGATTGTCTCTTTGCCAAGGGGGACTACCCCCACCACCTGGCCTATGTGCAGGAACGGCTTTCCAAAATGAAGCGCAGTTCCAGCGGGTTTTTGAAGCTGATGGAAAAATGCATGGACCAATACATCACCATCGACCGCCAAGACCTGGCCCTGCCCTTTTTGCTCACTGCGATGAAGTCTTACAACGAGATAGGGGATCAAAAACGACTGGATGTAACCTATTACCATTTGGCTGCAGCCTACCGCATCACCAACCAACCGGATTCGCTGCTTACAACTCTGCAAAACCATTTATCCATCAAAGAACAGCTCAACGAAAGGGATGGGCAATTACCCCTTTTGGATCAACTGGGAAAACTGCTGTACGACAAAGGCGACCAAGCCGGAAGCCGCCGCTGCTATGAACAGGCAGTGGCGATTCGGCAGCAACTTGGCCAGCCCTAACAGGCTAATCCTTTAGGCTTTTTCCCTTTTACCGCTCTTCGGCTTGGTTTTAACGAGCCTTGTTCATGGTTGCCCAGCTGGGGAATATCAAACATAAAAGGGTAACATTAAGGAAGGTATGAAGTTTAAGGTGTTGCATCGGGAACGGCTTTTTCAACAGTTTTTTCGGGTAGACCGGGTTCAGTTGGAGGTGGACACCTTTGCTGGCGGCAAGTTGCAGATGCAGCGTTTTCACCTGCAACGGCCTGAAGTTGTGGCTTTGGTGCTGGAAAACATCGACCGGGGAACCCTGGTTTTTGTACGGCAGTTTCGCTATTCTGCAACCCTGAAAGGTGCTGACCTAGGTTGGACCACCGAGATCGTAGGCGGCTTGATCGACCCCGGCGAAAGCCCCTACACCTGTGCCCTGCGCGAGGCGCAAGAAGAAACAGGCTACGCCCCCAAACAGGCCCAGTTCTGGACCAGCTTTTTTGCGACCATCGGGATCAGTGATGAACTGATCCACCTTTATCATGCACAAGTCACCGATGCCGACAAGGCTCATTTGGGCGGCGGACTCGCCCATGAGGGAGAAGATATTGAAGTAATTGAACTCCCTTTGGAAGAAGCCCTGGACCAGGTAGCCAGAGGAATCATCACCGATTCCAAAACCATGATTGCCATTCAATGGTTGGCCCTTAAAAAAGCAGGCATAACCGCTTTTAGCCAACAGCAGGCCCAGTTTCAGGGGCAATTTGACCCCGTAAATCTCCCCCGGCTCAAAGAAGCGCAACTTTTGATGTTGCAAGGCAAAAGCCTGGACGAAGCCGCAACCCAAATCGGCATCCCTCCCCAAACCCTGCTGCTTTGGCAGCACCAGTTTCGGGATTTTTCTGGATAAACTATTTGTTATTTTAAGTTATTAAACACGCTCTCATATATCTTTCCAAAATAAAAGAGCAATGTATCCCCCAATTTATCACCCAAGCTCATCATCCATTCAATGACTGCTATCGGGCTTGGTGAATCGAATAAAATGCTCATAAGTGACCACAAAGCGAACAAAATTGGCAACACAAAATCGGTGCCATAAGGATGCTTTATCAATATATTTATCAATGCATCGGCCTTAAATCTTCTTTTTTGTCTTGGGGCTAAAACGATATCATGTTCCGTAAAACTCTTCTCATCCTCTGATATAATAACCGCTTTATGCAAATTCAAATAGCCGCGCGGAAAATGCGTAAATTCGCCCGAGAAAATTTTATGTAAATCAGGTTTTCCAGTCTTCGGTGATGGGCCTGGTTTTAGTATTTTTTTCCCTTTTCCACCTTTAAGCTCTTTTTTAATAGCCGCATAAATCATTTTGTGAACTGCGCCCCAAAATAATAGTCGCATCGAGGCAAAGTTGAAGTGATAAAAATATTGTAGATACCTAATGATAAAATATGTTAATATAACTCCCAAATAAACGCCAATCGGGAACTCATTAGGAACTTTTACCTTAAACCCAATAAAATCGATTATTGTTACTTCTGCTCCCTTTTTCTTCAAATCGACAAACAGAAAAACCGCCATGGCGGAAAGTATCAAATTCCGTCGTTGCCTTAAAACAGGTTCGGGAAGTGTGTTTTCTATATGAATGGTCATGATTTAAAACGAGTCAGTTAGATTCTCTATTTGCATTTTCCACCAGGAAGGTTTGAAAAACTTTAAAATCCCGCCTGGTGTATTTGAAGCATCTTCATCAACAAGAAATGGGCAAGTGTCGCAATCATCTGATCTTGTTTTAGCCAGAGAAAAATACTCGGACAGCAATACTGAAAGCATGGTTCGAAGTTCTTTGGTCTCACTTTCTAATTTTTTGAATTGATCAATAGTCTTCATTATTTCAACTCACTGCGGACATAAAACTGCTGCTTTAGCCTTTTTTGGATCGGGTAGTCTTCGGCAGTGAGACGCACGGAACTGCGGTAGTGAATCCAATGCAGGCATTTAGCGCCATCTCGCTTCAAGCCGACCAAAGATTTGGTTTCCGCCAAAAACTGCGGTAAGCTGCTTTTGCCCAGCGTAACTGAAAGCCCTTCCAGGGTTACTTTCAAGTTTCGTGGCAAATCAGGATGCCAGTGAACCTGAAATGAACCCTGTTCTGCAGCTTCGACTAAAAAAATCGGAACTGGATTTTTAAGTTGATCCTTGAAGCAAAATACCGGGGTATCGGCAGCTGTATGGATGGTGCTTTTTAAGGTGGATTCTTCCAGCCTAAGGGCTGCTTGCACCGTTTCCTGGCCCATATTTTTGAATTTATTAAGGAGTTCAGAAGAATTCTCCAAATTTTGGGCCGCTTTTAACACCTCAGCAGGGTTGGGAAGGTTTTTCGCTTCACGCAACACCCTGTTTGCTTCTACTAGACGATTCCATTTTTCTTCTTTTTTGATCTCATCCCAATGCAACCCTGCCCCGATTATTTTGATTTCTTTTGTTAATGCCTTGTTTCCTTCATACTCATGAATCGCAAGCATCAGCAAAAAAAACACCAACATCACCATCAGCTCGGTCAAGGTGGTGTTTAAAAGTTCATCGTTTCGTGGTGGCAAGCTGCTTCCCTTTTTTGGCTTCCGGTGCGATTTCTTTTTTCATTTCCTTAACGCTTTGCACCAGCATGTTCACAAATAGGGCGGTGCTGTCGGTGACTAGCTTTGCGTTTTCGGTGTAGCCGTCTTTTACCTTGACCAGTTCCTGACTCAAGTTTTGGCTGCCTTGTTCCGCTGCATTAAGTTTAGTGCTCCAGTCTCCTAAAGAGGTGCTGGCGGTTTCGGCCATGTTTTTGGTCTTTTCCATCAAGCCGGGCACATGGCTAAGCTGCTGGTTGCAAGCCGCCAGGTTGACCTCCAATTCCCTAAAATGCGTGGGCAGTTTTTGAAAGGGGCTAAACTGGGCCGGCATGGCTGAAATGGCTTTGGTGAATTCGTCATAAGCAAGGTTTAACAATTCTAATTTTTCTTTTTGTTGCTCGGCTGTGGCAGTGTAACTACCGATGGATTTTTGCAGCTCTGCCAGCACCGGGTCGAGATTTGCGTAGTATTCCTTAAAGGCTTCGCGAAAGAGTTCGGTGGGAGGGCGAAATTCAGCCATCTTTTTTTGAAACTCTTCAATCGCCTTGGCTGTGTCTTCGGTGCGGGTGTTTAACTGTATTTGCAACTCGTTGGCATGTTGATTGAAGGCTTTAGCCAAATCTCTGGACATGCTTTGGAAGGCAATAACAAAATGACTGGGGAGTTCAGCAAGGGTTTTGGTGCTGGCCTGCATGGCTGGCACAGACTCGTTGAAAAAGGTTTTATGCTGCTTTTCTAAAATCTGCAGATTGGCAATAAACGCTCCTACATGTTTGGAAAGCGCTCTGGTTTGCATTTCATATTGCTGCTGCAACTGCGCTGGGGAATGGCTTTCTTCCATGGATTGCTTCAAAAAAAGTCGCGCAATCAACCCAAAGAGGGTCGTAGAAAGCGCAGAGCCGAAGTTGCCTACAATCATGCGCAAGTCCGCTTCGGAACCTTCTAACACAGCCAGACTCATCTGGCTCACGACCAAGGAAACCAACGTGAATATAAAGCCTAAAAAATATATGTTATCAATCAGTTCTGTTGGGTCTTCCCCTTTGGTTTGTATTTGCAGCCAAATCCAAAAGGCATAAATCGCCATTGGCAATAGAGGTAGAATCAGTTGCCACCAGGGATTTGCACCAATTGCGCTGAGAAGAAAAATGAATCCCCCACCGCCAAAAATGGCAATCAAAAACCAGCGGTTTTTTTCGTTTAAATAATTCATGTTGCCGTCCCTCATCGGATTTTTTGCACCAGGGCCACCTGCGCCCCCAAGGTTGCGAAGTATTGCATCCAAAAGTTGGTATGGCTGTTCTGCTGCAAGCCTGTTTCAGGGTCTCCCCGCATGATATAGGCCAAGGTGACTTGAACCCCAGAAAGTTCAGCTTTTACCTCGCCCGAATAGTTTAATTTTTGAAAATATTCAAAATCGATCGGGTCTTTGTATTGGGAATACATAGGCACGTTTTGCACCAGATCAGAAACTACCAAAAGCCGCCGAAGGGGTACAGAGCTGGAAAAATCGTCTTTGTAGGAAATCTCGCGCAACATTTCCATGATGGGTGAGGTTTCACTGGTTTTAGGTTCAAGAAGCCTGTCCAACTCCCTTTGTAAGGGTGTTTGAAAAAACTCCTGAAATTTTTTCTGTACCTTTGCAGGGTTTTGATACACGGGGTTTGCCTCGTCCCCACTGCCTGGGTAGCACTTTGAAAACACTGGCGTGGGTGCAACATAGTCCTTTTCACTAAGAATATAGATAGAGAATTTTTCAAAGCGGGTAAGCCGTTTTTTAAAATCCTGCACCATGTTTTCAACATAGCGCTGCTGGGTTTTGTTCAAGGCATCAGACTGGTCGATCAAAATGACGGTATGGGCTTGCAAATTCTTAAGACAAAGGGTTTCCGGGTCGGGGCGATCCCCAGACAGATAAACCGCAAGAGCCGCTAAAGTGAATAAAAACGAAATCGCAAAGCCTGCGATTTTAATACCTTTGCGGTCTTGGGCTGAAAGCCCGCTCCACTGCTCAAAGATTGATTTGTTCTGGTTCATAGCTCTTCCCCCGCTAGTGAAATTGCTCTTCGGCCTACGGAGTTGGTTCTCCCAGTTCTGCGGAGGACTCGATTTCTGCGTTGGTTTTGGCCTTGTTGGCGATTTCTTTGAAATAGTCTTTAACCTCTGCCAAGAATTGGATAAGTTTTTGGTCCAGGAGTTCTTTGACTTCTTCACGGGTGGCTCCAATGTGGTCTATCATCGCTTCGTATTCTGCGGCCTTTTTTTCGGCCCGGCTAACGTTGAAGTTGTTTAAGGTCTTAACCGATTTATCCCATTTGAATTGTGTTTCGAAATAAGCAGGAATAGGATAATCCTCTTGAATGCGCTTAATTTCATCTCGGTGGACATGAATTAGGTAATTGCAAATCTTTTCATTGTTTTCACAGCTTTGTTCAAAATCCTCTTTCACCCGTTTGCTTTGTTCTACCGAATTTCGGTATTGCCGAATCAAAACCTGAAGATCATTGATACGGGTGTTTAATAATTCAATGGCTTGATGAAATATTTCTTCCCCGTGGGCCAAAAATTCCCGCCGCAACAAATCTGCAAAATGCAAATGTTTTTTGTGGTTGCGGTCAAGTTTGCCATATCCGGGGTAAGGGTCATCAGAACGAAACCCCTCCAGCGCAGCTGCTGTAGAGAAAATCAACCCCATGCCAAACAACACCCAGGCATCAAACACAGTAAAGCCGAGAGGGTTTTTAACAAATTCCGTTACCGCATTTATAGCAGCGGTTTCGATGTTAATTGAGAGCTGGGAGCGATAATGCGCTGCCAAAGCATTGACCACGAAAAAAATCGCTCCATTCAGGGCTAGCCAAACAAAGCCCAAGAATTTTTTACCAAAATCTATATGAAACAGCAGACGGATGGCGTTGGCCCCAGAAAGAGCCGCCAACCCCACATTTAGCCCCGAAATCAAAATCGCTTGAAACAGCCCTCCCAAGAGACCTAAATCGCTGTCCTTGGAAAAAAAATAGCTGTTGGCCATGGATTCAACCAAAACAGCCAACACCAAAAGCGACCAATGTAGAGTTGCGGAATCGGGGTAGGCCGCATCATTTTTGCGAAAATGATCTGCCTTAAAACGGCGAAGCTGCACCAAGGCCTTACGTTCATCCTTAGCTACTTCAATCAGCTTGTCTTTTTCGCTAAGCCAATGCGCGTTTAATTTACCTTCCACTTCTTTTGGCAACGATTTGATATCTTTTGCCAAAATATCAGTCGAAATCTTACTCCGTTCCTCTTCTAGAGAGTCTTCCAGCTGTTTTGCGCGGTCTCGATTGGCTTCAAGGGTGAGCGTTACATTTTGCACAATCTTTTTTTGGGGAGTGTCTGCCTCTTGCACCAATTCGCCGATATTTTCCCTTTGGGCCATATCCCTTGCGTCACTTTTGATTTTCCATTCCTTTATGGCGCGTTCACTATCCACTTCTTCAAACTGCATTTTACCCCTGGTCCTAAACCAACATTGATATAATCCTGTTGGGTGTTGTTTGATTTCTGAGACAGAGCCAAACACAACTTTAGTCTTATTTATTCCAACAAATCAAGAATAGTTGAAAATAGCAATCTTGATTGCTACATTTCATTTTACTATTTATATTGCTTCTGAAATCAGTTAGCAATTTTTGTTGCTTTTGTTTGACTGATAAGAGAGCAATTACAGCTTTTCAAGGCTAAGGAAGACTTCTACCTTCCAGACAAACGCTATGTGACAGATAACGCCGCTGCCGCGATCCTGCTTTCAGGTAGCAGTTTTCTAGGTGCTTTTTTCAATAGAATAGAAAACGAACACAGAGGGCTTTCAACCAACTACCTGCAGCGCTGGAAGGCGATTTCACCGGCTTTGCGAGTTAGGTAGGGGGGGGGTAGATGACAAGCTTGGACGCTGATTGGACACCGAAGGGACAAGTTAGTTTTTGGGCACCTTGAAAAAGAAATCTCTTTGGAGGGGCGAAATAAGCCCTATTGGGAGTCATTTTCTCGGTTTGGTTTTAAAAATCCCGTAGAGGAGTCGTTGAGAAGACTGCAGAGGGGTAATGCCTAGTGGACTGACTGGTTAATTCATTTACCCCAACTTTCAAGCTGGGGGCTGCCGCCTCGCCACTGCTTGCGCAG
>Ga0208246_1000837_pt1 | contig 20609 bp, 19 predicted proteins | sample RifOxyD2_FD_184039 | JGI IMG/M metagenome (GOLD analysis project Ga0208246, IMG submission 184039) | Soil microbial communities from Rifle, Colorado - Rifle Oxygen_injection D2 (SPAdes) | ecosystem: Environmental > Terrestrial > Deep subsurface > Rock core/Sediment | place: Rifle, Colorado... | reverse complement strand
AACGGTCGAAGAACTCGAAGCAGGCGCAACGGGCGTCGAACTGGCTAAAAAAGTCAAAAACAGGGTTCAAGGCCCGGCTATTGGTTTGCGGCTAAATGGAGAACTCAAAGACCTGAAGACCCCGCTCAAAGACGGCGATCAGGCCATGCCTATTGGTTTTGAGGATGAAGGCGGCAAGGAATTATTTTGGCACAGCTCGGCCCACCTCTTGGCCCAAGCGGTGCTGCGCCTGTTCCCAGAGGCCAAGCCCACCATCGGTCCGGCCATAGAACATGGGTTCTACTACGACTTTGCCGATTTGAGCCTCTGCGAAGAAGACTTGGCCCGTATTGAAGAAGAGGCGATTAAAATCGTCGGTGAGCGCCCCGAACCAACGCGGATCGAATATCAGGCCAAGGCCGACGCGCTGAAGGTCTTTGGCGAAAATCCCTATAAAGTGGAGATGATCGAAAACCTGGAAGAAGGGCTCTCTGCCTATAGCCAAGGTGATTTTACCGACCTTTGCCGGGGGCCCCATCTGCCCCATATGGGCTTGATCCAGGGGTTTAAGATCCTAAAAACTTCGGGGGCCTACTGGCGTGCCGACGCCACTCGAGGTCAGCTAACCCGGATCTACGGGATTAGCTACCCTGACAAAAAACAACTCAAAGCCTATCTAAATTTCCTCGAGGAAGCGGAGAAACGCGACCACCGCAAGCTGGGCAAAAAATTGGGGCTCTTTAGCTTTCATGTCGAGGGGGCGGGGATGCCCTTCTTTCACCCCAAAGGCATGATCGTCTGGGACGAGTTGATGAGCTATTGGGAGGAGTGCCATAAAAAAGCAGGTTACCACAAGATCAAAACCCCGGTGATGTTAAGCCAAGAGCTTTGGGAGCGTTCGGGGCATTGGGATTATTACCGCGAGAATATGTACACCTCGGTGATTGAGGAGAAACACTTCGCCATTAAGCCGATGAACTGCCCAGGGGCCATGCTTTTTTACAACGAGGGGCAGTATAGCTATAAACAGTTGCCCCTGCGCATCGGCGAGATTGGCAACGTCCACCGCCATGAGATGTCCGGCGCCTTGTCTGGCCTGTTCCGGGTGCGGAGTTTTCACCAAGACGACGCCCATATCTATATGAAGCCCGAAGACATTGAGTCTGAAATCTTGGCCGTCTTGGAGCTGGCCCGGCAGATGTACGCCACCTTCGGGCTCGATTACCACTTAGAACTCTCGACCCGCCCCGAAAAGTCGATTGGCACCGACCAGGACTGGGACCGGGCGACTAAGGGCTTGGTGGGCGCTTTGGAGCGAGGCGGGCACCCCTACAAGCTCAACGAAGGCGACGGGGCCTTTTATGGACCCAAGATCGACATCCATATTAAAGACGCCATTGGCCGGACTTGGCAGTGTGGGACCATCCAGCTCGATATGTTCCTGCCCGAACGCTTTGACCTAAGCTACATCAACCCCGCCGGGGAGAAGCAGCGCCCGGTGATGATCCACCGAGTGATCTACGGCTCCATTGAGCGGTTTTTTGGAATCTTGGTCGAACATTACACCGGCAAGTTCCCGCTCTGGCTCTCGCCCGAACAGGTCCGGGTGATCGCCATTAGCGACGAACACAAGGCCTACGCCCAAGCTTTGGTCGATCAATTCAAAAAGGCCGGAATCCGCGCCAGCGGTGACCTAGAGTCCGAGTCGGTCAACAAAAAAGTCCGCCAAGCCCAACTGGACCAAGTGAATTATATCCTGGTCGTCGGCGACCAAGAAGTCGCCGCCAAAACCGCCACCGTCCGCGCCGGCAATAACGTCCTAGGCGCCTTCCCCCTGGAGCAAATCATCAACTCCCTCCAAACCGAGATTCAAGACCGAAGCGAGCGAAGGGATAGGGTTTAGGGGGGAGAAAAAATCTTTCAAAAAAGTGAGGAAAGGTAAAACATGATTGATATAAAAATAGCTGAACTCGTTACTAATCCATACAAGACATTGGGCAACTGGTTGAAGTTGGTTCATGAAACGCCGAATGATATTATTCGAATCGCTCACAAAGGTAATGATTTTCCGCTTGGATCAGAAGTTATATTAATTCAAATTCTTTCGGAGTGGTTCAAAAGAAATAACTCGCCAACTTGGCGAACCTATATCCAAGAACCCAGCCCGAAAACGAATTCTATTGAGGGTGCGTCAAAACCAAAAACAGATCAGATAACTAGCCAATTGCAGAAAATTGTCGAATCAGACTGGGGTTACGTTTTGTCGTCTTTGATGTTTTGGGGCACTGGTAAATTTGAGAAAGCAAATAGATCACCGATTGGATTAAATCTAATATTTGAGAAAATTGATCGCCAATTCAAGAAGTTTCAAGCCCCAATCAGTAGGTCACCAGAAAGTGTGATCAAAGGTCACTCTGCATCTTTAATTTGTATTGATCCAGGGCATTATAAACTGCCGTCGCTTTATCACACTGTAGATGGAAAACTTAGATCGAAGATAGAGTTTGAACAATTAATCGAAACTGTTTATAGCGAATTCCATAATCTAAAGCAGCATCCGAAGCAAAAAGATTATAAGAATGAGGATAGGAAGGCACTGATTGAGGATACTTCCACCGTTTTGTACGAATTATTCGAAAACACCGAGAAATGGGGGTGTAGAGACCACAATGGCATTAGGCAATTGGGTGCAAGGGGAATTCAGCTAAACGAACAAACTAAACCTGATGTCACCCATTCGGATGGCCCTGCAAAGCAATTTATCGAGTCAAATCCGGGTACCTATTTCGAACTTTCTGTATTCGATACTGGACTAGGGTTAGCACAGCACCGGACGAAACAAAGGCTTTCAGACCTCAATTTAAATGAAGAACTTAAAGCCTGTAAAGAGTGTTTTAATGCGAATTTTCACAACGGAACAGGCAAAGGTCTTAAGAGGCTAAAAGACGTAATTGACAGAAGAAAGGGTTATTTTCAGCTTAGAACGGGAAGACTTTTTCTATACTACCACGGGAAAGAATCCACCAAACCTCAAGTTACAGATCTGTTTGATTTTCATACCAATGGCCAAGAAATTAGCGAATTTAAAGCAATCGCTGGAACCAGCTATACGATTTTATTGCCTTCAAAAAATAGGACTAAATGAAAAACTATTTTTTATTCAAATTACTGCCATACCGTGATACTCGAAGGTTGGTTGTATATTGCGCTGCAGGTTTTCCTGCAAAAGCTAGTTTTGAAAACCTCTTTAGAGAGTACCTAGAAAAACATGGTAGCTTTGACCAAATTTATGTCATCGGGTCTCAAAAAGATAAAATTGGCTTGCAAGAGGTTAAGGAAGTTATTGAGGACAGGGAGGAATATGGTCCTTTTTCGCCTGAAGTACATGTACTAAGCTATAGCAACAAAGATGGTGTTCTCATTTTCGAACCCGCTCAACAGCTGTCTTTACTTGAAGACATTCAAAAAAGAGGATTTTGGCATATATTATCAGTGAACAAGGGGCTTCTACAAGCTACACCTACCCATCACTTTGTTCTCCCCTCAGGGAAGCACAGTAACCAGTATATTCGTGTTGCCAGTTCGATGACTTCCTTTGTGGAAATTGAATTTATGGCGTTATTTTGCCTGGCTAATACTAAAAATATAAACGATATCAAATATATATATTGCGATACTGGGGGTATTTTACCGGTAGCAGCTGCTATTAAACACTTAGTAGGCTATTTAAGCGAAACTCAAGCTTCTATCACTTTTGAGAGCTTTTGTGGGTATCACGCCGTTGATATGGACTCTGCCTTTCACTTTGGAAACGGAAAAAACTCCCTATTTTTAATATCCGCAAGCGCCAAGGGCGAGTTAGCGAACAGACTTAAGGAAAAACTTCCGGAAATATGCGATTCATCACTGATTTATTTATATAGTTTCAAAGTATTTCCTAATGGAAAAGTATTGTGCAACATCGAAGATTTAAGCGATGAAAAGATAACTCTCCATAAAGAAGAAGAGTGTGATTTATGTCATCAAGGTTCAATTAAATTGAAAATTGTCGGAGATCAATTAAACCCTGAAGCATCGGACGTCACAAGGGCAATTTCAATTGTAGGAGCAGATGCCCCGAATTGGCTAAACGACTTTATGATGTTCCTACGGGAACGAAAAATCGTGTCAGTCAGTCACAATAGAGTTGCGCTCCATTCTCCCGTTGAAACAGATTCGTTACACGATATCTATATTGATTTGAGTAAAATTTTTGAAAGACTTAAGGAGAATAATTTAGATACAATCCTTTCAAAAGAAGAGGAGGCGTTTAAACTCCGACTAACACAGCTTCTCAATATCGCAGTTCCACGTAATCTGAAACGTGTAATTCACCTAAATAACCCCGGTTCAAAAGCATTAGCGGGGTTTATCAAAAACACATTAAAATTGCCTAGTAATATCAAAATAATACCTTTCAATTTGAAGGAAAAAAATAAATCCTTTTCCAAAGAATTTGCCGGACCTAATGATCTCGGAGCAACTCTAGTAGTCGCTTCAGTAATTTCGAGCGGAAGAGATTTGTTAGGAGTTAGTCAAGTGTTAAGGAATCTGCAACGAAACCATGGGATTACCTATTTAATCGGGATCGATCGGCTTCCAAGCCAAAGCGAAAGTAATGAACTTCGAACCAATTTGACCTATGGTCAAAAGGCGAAAGATTATGGATATTTTGTAGTTAACAACATTGAACTTCCGCATTCGCGAGAGGCATTCCAAACAAGTTGGCAAAAGGAAGCAAAATTCTTGACCAGTGAAATAATTCCTTTTTGTGTCCTAAATTCTTGTAAAACGTTACCAGACTTTCAAAACCGACTGAAATTGTTAATTGATAGTCCGAACAAAGGGTTGGTTGATAACTTATATTGGGATAGCGCGCCAGGAGTTCCACTACAACTTAGAAAACACACCGCTTTTTTGAAGGAAAAAGACTATGACGTGGAGGATTTTAGTCAAGCAGATATTTATTTGCTGGTTTCTTCCGTTCTTCATCAGTTGCGGTCTGAAAAACAAAAAGGAAAGCAGAAATTTCAAAAGGATCAGAAACTCGAAGATCGATGGCTTTCGACGCATGAACATTCGAAGGCGATATTGTCGCCTTTTAATTTCGATCGTTTCAACGATGGAGTTTTACAAGCGAGTATTTTGAGGGCTGCCTTACCTGCAGAACTAGATTATAGCGAAAGGAAATATAGTACTCAAATCCGCGAGTTTCTTTTGTATTTGACGCGGCAAGCAAGCTCGTCAGCGAATGGTCACCCTGGTGAGGCTTTAAGGGAGTTTATTTTATGTATTGCGATGGGAAAAATGAAGCTTGATAAGTATGACCTAAAGTGTTTAGTGAAAGCTTTAGAAAATTCTCAAGACTCAGTGATAAAAGCCTTGATAGATTTTATAACGAAGAAGGAAAAATTTGATGATACCCAAGAGATCCCCCCCCTACCCCCCCGAATTCCTAGGCCCCGCGATCTTCTCGGGGTTAGCTAGGAGGTGGTGGGCTTCGGTTAGGGCGGGGAGGATTTCGTTTTGGAGGGGGTGGTTTTTGAGGCTGGCGCGGAGGGCGGATTCGTTAAAATTCACCGCCGGGTTGCCGGGGAACCAGTGGTTGGCGTGGCCGAGCATGTTGTAGCGAGACTGGCCCCACTGGACGAGGCCGAAGGCTTTGGCGTGGACCCAAAGGCGTAAGATTTCGGCGACGTTCACTTGGCCGGGTAAGGTTTCGTAGGGGGGAATCCCCTGCCACCACTCTCCCCGCCACTGGGGGCCCAGCGCCTCTAGCTGGACCGCTTCGAGGCGTTTTAAGATGGGCGCTAAAAGTTCGTCCGCTTGCTCGATCAACGCCACCGTTTTTAGATGCACCTCAAAGTCCTCAGGGCGCGCCGCGCCGATGGAGAGGGTGTTAACCCCAGGATGGGCTAAGCAAAAAAGCCCGCCGAAAACCATCGGTTCTAAGGGTTGGGTCAAGGCGCGGAAGCTTGGGGGCGGGTCCCAGAGGCGGCCCCCTTTGTCGTTGGGGCTGATAATCAAAACCCCCATCTGGCGGGCCTTGGCGGCCTCGACGGCCGGCCGGGTGAAGGGGTTGACCCAGTACCAATGCAGGTTCACATAGGCAAACAGTCCCGTGTTTATCGCCGCTAGCAAAATCTCCACCGGCCCATGACTAGAAAACCCGACCTGCCCCACCAGCCCTTCTTCCTTAAGCTTAAGCGCCTCCTCCAACGCTCCGCCAGGGCGCAAACTCCAGTCCAGGGTCTCTGGGTTATTGATCCCATGAATCCCCAAAAGGTCCACCCGGTCTAGCTTCAGGAGCTGCAAGCTAGTCTCGAATTTACGGCGAAAATCGGCCCTATTTTTAGCCGGGGCTACCTTGGTTTGCACGATGATTTGGTCGCGAGGAAAATCGCCCAAGACCTGCCCCATCTGCATCTCCGAGCTTCCGTAACCACGGGCGGTCTCGAAATGATTAATACCCAATTCAAAAGCGCGGTGCAGGGTTTTCGCCAGATTTTCTTGCGCCGCATGAGGCACTTCGTCAGGCCTTAAATCCTGCCACTTGTAATGGTACCTCATTCCCCCGCAGGTCAAGACAGGCATCTGGAGCCCAGTCAGCCCAAAGGGCCGATATTTCATTTTTAGGTTCATACCTAATACCCGTAAATATTTAGGGTTTTTGCGCCAATTTTTGACGCTGTTGGTCAAACCAGGATTGGAGTTCGGAAACTAGCGAATTTTTAGGGATTTTTATTTGGTCTATCTGGTTAACCTCTTTGATCCCTAAAACCGAATTAGTCACAAAAGCGCCTTCTAATCCACCCAATTCCCTAAGCTTGAGAGTTCCTAGGTGGATGCCCGTCGGGGCGTCTTCTAAGAGAAATCCGCGGACTGTTCCCGGCAGGACTCCTTCCTCTTTGGTCCAGATTTTTCCATTTAATATCCAAAAAAAGTTGGTCCGGCTGCCTTCGTAAATAATCCCATGATGGTTGCAGAGTAACGCCTCGTTGCCTCCCTTTTCTCGGACATTTTCCCAAGCTAGTAGGGATTCTAAATAGGCGGTGGCCTTTATTCCAGACAGACTTCGGTTACCCAAATGGCTCAAAAGCAGCCAAGCCCCGGTGAGATCGGGCTCTAGCGGGGTAGCACTTAACCAAACCCCTTCGGCAAAAGCCATTATTTTAAGCCGTTGCGGCCCCTCGGGGGCCTCGGCCAAGAGGTCTGCCAGCCAACCACGAAGCTGGACGCGGCCTGGTCGGCGGGGAATCCGGGTGGTCTCTAGTCCGGCGATCAATCGCTCTAAGTGTCGCTCTAAGAGAAAAACTCGACCGTCTTTTAGGCTAGCAAAAGACTCAAAAACCCCTCGGCCAAATTGGACGGAGTCGCTGGTCAAGGGCAATGCAGCTCCTTGGACCCGTTTTCCTTCAAAGTGAATTATCATCGCTCGAACCTATTTATCACACTGTTTGCCTTAGCTAAAGCCTCGGCCCATTCGGGCTCTGGCATTGAGTCAATGGTTATGCCGCCACCCACTCCCAGACTGACCTGGGCTCCCTTAAAGACTAGACTACGGATCAAAAGGCTTGCTTTCAAGTCCCCATTGGGTTGAATCACCGCAAAGGCCCCCGTATAGGGCCCGCGCGGCTCCCATTCGAGTTGGGCGATGGTCTCGACCGCGCGAATTTTCGGACAGCCCGTGACCGAACCACCGGGCAACATCTCTAGCAAGGCCAAGAGCCCCGAATAGGGGGGCTTGAGGCGAGCTTTTATCTGGGATTGACCGTGGAACACCTGCTCCAAAGAACGGATTTGCCGAGGTTCGGTGACCACTACCGAACCGATCTCGGCCAAGCGGCCAAGGTCGTTTCGAATTAGGTCGGTAATCATATGGAGTTCCGCTTTTTCTTTGGCGCTGTTTTTTAACTCGTCTAAGAGCCGCTGATCCTCCTCGGCGGTTGCACCCCTTGGCCGGGTCCCCTTGATGGGTTCGCTCCAGATAATCTGGCCTTGGGTCTGAATAAACCGCTCTGGGGACAAACTTAAAAGCTCGTATTCGCTGCCCTCGAAAAAGGCGGTGAAGTCGGCTGGTTCTGGACATAGCGCTTTTAAGAAAAAGTCGCGAGCTGGAGCATTGGTGGTGCCGTGACATAAAAAGCAGTGGTTGATCTGGTAGAAGTCACCTGCCTTTATATGGCTTAAAATCCGCTGAATCACCTGGGAATGGGCGGTGGAATTTTTGGGTAGGTCCATACGCAGGCTTGGAAGGGTTCTGTCCTTCGCCATTGGTTGGTGTAGGGCGCACTCCAGACGATTTTTGGCTTCTTCGTCCACCCAAACCATTTGCGGCTCTTGGTTAAATTCGAGCCAAGCACCAAAGGCCGCCAGCTCACAAAGGGGATAACTGCTCGGGCGGGGATCCAGGCCTAGGAGCGCCTCTCCCAGTTCGTGGCTGAACATTCCGGCAATTAGGTGCCCCTGATGGCGCCAACCAAACTCCAAAATTTCTTGGCGGTTTTTAAGGTTACTTTGCTCAATCGGGGCCAGCGCCAGCATGGGACTAAATCCAGCCCCGGCGGTCGCAAAGAGTCGCTCTGGGCTCTGGGCGAGTACCTGGTAAGCCTGCTCAAAATTTAAATCCTTTATGGGTTTAGATCCGCTCAAAAAAGGCCTCCACTAAACGCCGTCCAGAGGGGCTCATAAAGGATTCAGGATGAAACTGAAAACCCCACAGCGGTAAACTCTGGTGCCCCATGGCCATAAGGTCTCCCGATTGGTCCCAGGCCCAACGCTCAAAGCCTTTGGGCAACGATTTAAGCACAAGCGAATGATAACGCGCTTGGAGAATTGGGTTTTCTTGGGTGGCAAAGGGCCCCTGGTTTTGATGAAGGATGGAGTCGGCCTTGCCATAGAGAAGTCGGCTAGCTTCTACCGAAGGAACCCCAAAGGCTTGCCCAAGTATTTGATGACCTAAACAAACCCCTAAAATTGGTAATTTATCCTTAAAGTAGCTAACCAACTTTAAGCAGTCTTGGGCCTCTTCAGGCCGCCCGGGGCCAGGGGAAACTATCAGGGCCTTAGGTGCTAAAGCTTCAATCGCCCAAGTTTGCAGTCCCTTAGGCCGCAAGACCGCGACCCTCTGACCTAGCCCCTCGATCAATTGGAAAAGGTTATAGGTAAAACTATCTTGGTTATCGAGCAATAAGATCATAGGTCCCCAGAGATGGCCCTTATAACCTAGCGGCTTTTGCCAAGCCTGGAAAGAGGGAGAAGCAGCGTTGCCAAAGTGATCCGGCTAGCTTACAGGTATCAAAAACCAACCTATTGAGGCACTATGAAAAAACGGTTATTAGCGGCGGTACTTTTTTTAAGTTTAGTTAGCGTAGCTCACGCAGAAGAACAAGTAACCGAGTTGGTTAAGGGCTCGGTTCCTAGTACCCATGTCAGTGTTTTATGTGTCAGTGGAGTTAAAGTGGCGGTTGTGGCTTTTTGCGGCCCTGGCTGCGGAATCGCTATGACCCAGCTTTTAGGCCCCAACGGCAAGCCGGTGGAGTGCAAATAGTTGGGCCGGTAGCAGAGGCTCGGTGGCCTTTGGGTTTTGTTCGGGCGTAAAGCTTACCCGTTGTCGCTTCCGGTTCTCCTTTTTTTTAGAAATCCTAAGAGTCCTTTAAAAAACTGGGTCTGTTAACCCAGTCCTCCAAGAGAAAACAATGATTAAGTCGATGACCGGGTTTTGTAAGGTAGAATTAAGCCGGGAAGGGCGGGCGGTGCAGGTGGAGATGCGTTCGGTGAATCATCGGCATTTAGACACCCGCATCTATCTGCCCAAAAGCTTTGGCCAGTTCGAAGAGGAACTTAAAAAAGGACTCAAAACCCACCTCAACCGAGGCAAGGTGGATATTAATCTTACCCTAGAGGAAGAAAAGGGCTGCGAGGATCGGTTGCAGGTTAATGAAAAAGCGATGGGTCAATTCAAAGGGCTTTTAAGCCAACTAGAAACCCAGTTGGGCCGTCCGGTCTCGTTGAGTTTTGAGGGGTTGATGCAGGTTAAGGGGTTATTGGTTTACAACGGTGCCCAGGCCGAGGATTTTGATTACCTAGCTTTATTTGGGGAAGCCTTGGAGTTAGGGGCTCAAAAGTTATCCGAGATGCGGGCCACCGAAGGGGGGCTATTAAAGATTGAAATTTTGGGCCATCTAAAGCGAATGGAAGAATTAATTGGCGAGGTGTCCATTTTAGAGCCAGAGGTCTTAACGGCGGTACAAACTCGGCTCAAACAAAATCTAGCCAAACTCGAACTCGAAATCAGTTTAGATGACCCCCGAATTATTCAAGAGATTGGCCTCTATATGGACCGGGCGGATGTCACCGAAGAGGTGGAACGCTTCAGTGCCCATTTGACCCACCTGGGCCAACTCTTAGAGGCAGGCGAGCCTGTAGGTCGCAAGCTCGACTTTATGATGCAAGAGCTCAACCGCGAGGCCAACACCCTTTGCAGTAAAGCCTCCCACCAAAGGATCACCGAGATCGGGGTCACGTTAAAAGCGGAAATTGAGAAGCTCCGCGAACAGATCCAGAATATCGAATAGGCCGGTTTACGCGGCTTTGGTTCACTTCCAAAAGACTTTGTAGTGGCCCCCACTCTTACGCGGGGAGCCTCTTCAGTGGCATTGCTGGAGGTTTTTCGCCAAGGTGGTTTTGCCGGATTTTAGGGGTCCACTATAGCCAATATCGCCCGCCCTGCAAATTAGGCCTACCCGATTTTGCCGGATTTCACCCTATTTTTTCCTTGGCAAACTAGGGTTTTGCCCCTAGACTATACCCCACAGACCTCAAACCCCAAGGAATTTATGGTTGCCTGCCTTTATAAAGAACCACAATTCCGCTTTCGCGCGGGTCAGCAACAGTTAAACCTTAGTGGGCCTTACTATCCGCCGAATGGCTCCAAGATGTTCTCCCATTTAACTGATCTCATTGATCGTAACGATCTAAAACAGTTAACAATCGATGCCTGTATTGTCCGGTTGGATCGGTCCTCGCTTTCGGGTTTATTAGGCTTTTTGGATATGCTGAATAACCGCAAAATCAAAACCCGCTTCCGCTGGCTTTATTTTGCAGACAGCTCGGCTGGGAATTTGATCTCGCCGGAAATGTTTCACCAAATGCCTTTGGTTGAATGTGAGATGGTGGCTATCAACCCACAAGCCTGTAGCCTTTGCAAAGGTTGCTAGACCAATTGCCTTTAGACTGATATAGTTAGGTCCAATCTCAGATTGGACCTGTATGTCTTATTGTCCCTTTGGCCTGCCAAATTTTCGCTTTGACGCGCCTAATTCAATCCTAAAACTTTCTGGTTCTTTTTACCTACCACGCGGCCCCGAACTGTTGCAGCGGATGGGAGATTTAATCGAGCTAAACCAGGTTAAAAATCTGCAACTTGAGGTTTGTTTTAATAAACTGGATTCTGCGTCACAAACCCAGCTTTTAGAGGTTTTGGCACTTTTGCAAAAACGCAAGATACCCACCCAGTTTCGGTGGTTGTATTTTGTGGGCAAGGGAGGAGAAGAGCTGATCAATGACCCTCGATTCTACCAGTTTCCCTTAATCAAGGTAACCGCTGAAGAGGTAACCACCGAGCGGTGCGACCTTTGTAAGAGTTTTGCCGTAACCGACCTATGCGACTCCGCAGGATTTTAAAAAAGGGGCGTAGGCAAAATCGGATTCTAAAACGTGGTTTACCAACCAGTCTAACAAGTGGGCCTTGGTTTTTTGGGCAAGTTCGACCGATGGGTCTTGGTGATATTGCTCAATAAGCGCGGCGACCCCTGCGGTGAAACGGTAGTGTTCTGCTAGGTGTTCGGCGGTTTGAGGATAAGCGTTGTTTTGCAGTAAATTGGCTTCGTAGGCAAAATGGGACTCTATATATTCTTGCAAGTGGCTAAACAACCCCCCTAAGATCGGGCGGGCGTCGCCAAAGCTTAGCGCCACCTGCAGGGTATTAATGATATTTACCAACGCCCGATGCTGTGCGTCTATTGACGGGATTCCAGTTAGAAAACGTTCGTTCCAGTCGATCAAGGATTCTTGGTTCATATCCCCCCTCTATCTGCTGGTATATTCTAACAAAATTTAATCAAGTAAATCTAGTTAAAGTGTTGATTCCGCAAAATATTTTGCATTCACGCTCGATCCGCCTTAAGACTGGGCTCCTCGCTTTTTGCTGAAGGGAACTCTAAAATAAATTCGGCCCCCCGGCCTGGTTCTGACTCGCACCAAACCCTTCCGCCCATCTGTTCAGTAATTTTTTTAACGATGTATAGCCCTAGCCCCGTAGAAGCCTCCCCTTGGGTTGGTTGGGCACTAAGTCGCTGGAACTTTTCAAAAAGTTTTTCCATGTCCTTCTTGGTCAACCCCGGTCCTTGGTCTCTAACCGCAATCCTGGTCCATTGGCCGGCTTCTAAGCGGGTGGAGATAAACACTTTTTTGCCAGATTGGCTGAACTTGAGGGCATTAGATACCAGATTCCCTAAAACCTCGGCCAGCCAGTGGCGATTGGAAAAAAAGAGGGGGTTTTCATCGGCTAAATCGAGCCGAATCTCTAGGTTTTTTAAAAGGGCTTGGGGTCCAAAGGATTCGACCCCTTCTCGCACAATCTGGTTGGCCGAAAGCAATTCGAGCTTGGGGGCCAAAAGGGTTTCAACCTTGGAGACATCTAATAGATTGTCAATTAAACCCAACATCTTGCCCGATGCGTCTAAGATGTATTGTGAAAAGGTTGCCAACTCGGTTAATCCTTGGTTGTTGGCTTCATCATAGATCAACTCGCTAAAACCCCGAATCCCGCCTAAGGGGGATTTAAGGTCGTGGGCGGCCACTCCTAAAAACTCAGATTTTTCCTGGTTGAGTAGCTCTAGGTCTCGGTTGCTTTTTAGCAACGCCTCGGTCCGTAGGGTAACCAATTCTTCTAATTGTGCTTGATTGGTTTCCAAGGCTTTTTCCGCCTGCGCCCGAGCCCGCAACGCCCAAATCAACCACAAAATAATCGTGGCTTCCAGCGCGATAATTGCCAACCCAACCAGCAATAATTCTTTGTTATCTTTAAAAAAGCTAACTGGGCGATTGATTACTAAACTGTTGGAGGGCAATAATTTATCTGAAAGATTAAAATATTGGAGAACCCCAAAGTCAAACATGGGCCGGTTGGCGCTAGAGTGGACCACCGGTATCTGGCCGGGATTGATCCCTTCTTCAATTATTTTTAAGCCTAATTTGGCGGCTTCAGTCCCTTGGGTGTAACCATTAATCATCACCCCCCCGGCAATTCCCTGACCTAAATTATAATCTAGCATCCCATAAATGGGCACCTTCGCTACTCCACTCAAGCGATTGATCGCCTCGAAATCCAAAATAAATTGACCTGCTGGCCCTTGTGAATAAACACTAAATAAAACAATGGTCCCCGGCTTGAGCTGCGCCACTTCTTTTTCCAGGGCCTCTAAAGCGAGTGGTGGGTTATAGCGAAATTGGACTTGGCCCCTTAAAGAGTTGGTTTTTTCTTTAATCGCTTTGGCCCATCCGAGCCCCGATAGCCCGAAGTCATGGACCACATAAACCTCCCTGGTTTGGGGCATGAGCTTAAGGGCTAGCTCTAAGGTTTCTAGGGGGAAAAGACCTTCTACAACTCCGGTGAAGTTGGCCTTTAGCCGCTCTGAATCATATTCATTGATCCCGCAAAAAACCACCGGTACACCTGCAAAAACCTGATCTCCGTGCTCCCTTAAGAAGTCCAGAGCCGCACGGTCAACCGCGATAATCAGGTCAAGGTGCCTAGTTTGGTATTTGTTTTGGTAAAGTATGGCTAACTGGTCTAAATAATCTGGGCGAAAAACCCGTTTAGAATCCATAAACTCGACCACTAGGTCGATCCCCCTTTGCCGCGGGGTGAGCACGTCGATCACCCCTTGGGTGATATCGTCAGCCCAAACCATAGGGCTATGGTCGCTATGTAACAACAGCACCCTTTTTGGTTGAGCAAGAGCCCCGTTGAAGGTTGCGCCAAGGATCAGCAAAAAGAGTAACAAGTGGCGCATAGTTTTTAGGATCAAGGTCTATTTACTTTCTGCCTCCGATGATAACCCATCCCTCCTATTGGAGCAAGTTGCGCCAGAGTGGGGAGGCCCAGGTACCCCCCTGGTAAATTCGGACTTACTCTAATGCCAAAAATTTGCTAGCCTCTACCTATAAGTACCCCTTATTGCGGGCAACCCTGGAACTATATGAAACCGTTAATTATTGCCGAAGGATCGGCGACCCCTCGCATCCACTTTGACCCAGAATCGAGGCGTCTGGAAATCTATGGCGATTCATACCCAGAAAACGCGCAAGCCTTTTTTGCACCGCTTTCGAATTGGATCAAGGATTTTTTTGAACAACTTGATCAATCTCAAGTGCAGGTAGATATAAGACTGGATTATTTTAACTCTTCTACCCTTAAATGGCTCTTGTCCCTTTTGGGTCAATTAGAAGAGCAAACCCGTGCTGGGCTTGATATCTTGGTCAATTGGCACTATGACCAAGATAACGAACTGGCCGAAGAACATGGCACTGAAATAGCGGAAGATTTTCAGAGTTTGCCTTTTGTTCTCTGCCCGATCAAACGTTAACCAAGGGGGGTTATGGCGTTTTTCTTTTGCAAACTAGGCTTTGATCAGATAAGGGTATCCTACGAGCCCAGGACCAAAACGGACCTAAACTAATTTTTGTAGGAGCCCCATGCTCGCGTTGGATCAACTACCCAAATTTCGGCAAGAGTTTTCGGAAAAGGAGCTGTTTTTTTCATTTAACGGCCCTATGTCTAACGAGTTTGTCGTGCAGATTGGAAAGGCTCTTAAGCAGAAGATGCAGCTAAATGACGTATCCAAAGGAACGGTGCTGCGGGTGTTTGCCATGGTGATCGAGCAGACCCAAAACATCATCAACTACTCCTCTGAAAAACATTACCCAGTTGATCCATCGGGGGAAAATGTACGTTCAGGAATCTTGTGTGTAGGGTTTGATGGCAATAGCTACCATATTTTTTGTGGCAATCAAATTACCAAAGAAAAGGTTCCCCCTTTAAGGCAACGTCTGGAATTAATAAGCAGTATGAACCGTGACGAATTGAAGTCTCATTATAAAGAAGTACTTCATTCAACACCCGAAGCAGACTCCAAGGGAGCGGGTTTGGGTTTGATCGAAATGGCTCGCAAGTCGAGTGACTCCTTTGAATTTAATTTTAGCGAGGTCGATGCAGAGCACTCATTTTTTTCTTTAAAAACAGTCGTTTGCGCTTAAAACAAAATGAACCTATTCTTAATTGAGTCCTCCGAGACTACCCCCCAAATCCGCTTTGATGAAGAAGCCCATTATTTAGAGATTATTGGCGAATCTTATCCAGAAAATACGGCAAAGTTTTATAATCCCCTGTTTGATCGGATAACCCAATATCTGGCAACGCCAGGGGGCAAAAAGTTGGCTGTTGACCTTTTGTTGGCTTATTTTAACAGCAGTAGCCTAAAGGTATTTATGAACCTCTTTGATTTGCTCAATGAGGCGGCCAAAAAGGGAGCGGCCATTGAGGTCAATTGGTATTTTGAAGCCGGAAACGACCTTTCCCAAGAATATGGTTTGGAGTTTAAAGAGGACTTGGACGCCCTCCGATTTTCGGTTTTGCAAAAAGAGGGTTAGTTTGAACTTAAAGCAAAATGCCAACCCTATACAGTGGCTCTAAAAATGAGGAGATTTGGGTTGCTGCTTTTGGTGTTGGGGCTTTTTTTATCAGGCTTTCAGGTTCAGGCTGAACCGGTTAATCTACAGATCAAGCCCGGCCACCTGCTCATAGGTCCGCAAGCATTTTATCTGGACGATCCCCTAGAAAACCTAGAACCGGGCCAACTCTTTTCAGTTGAAAAACGCAGGGAATTTAAACCCCTTAATAAGCCCTATAATAACTTAGGAATCCATGAAGCCCCGGTTTGGTATTTAGCGCGGATCACTAACCCCACTGACCAAACCATAGACTGGCTCTTGCGAACCGGGCTTTTTGACATGAAGACCGCAGTATATCTCCACCGCCCTCAAGATTCGGCCAGCCAGTTTCAGACCCTAAAGCCCTGGGAATACGCTTTAAAATACGAGTTGTTTGATTTTCAATTGGGAGCGCATGAGACAGTAGATTTACTGGTGCGGGCCGACGCAGTGGTTTGGCATGTGGAATGGCTCGAATTGTTGGACGAGCGTAGTTATTGGCAAGACACCATTAGGGACGGCATCTTAGCTGCCTGGTATTATGGGGCCTTAGCGATAATGATAGGATACAATCTGTTGTTATTCTTATCAATCAGAGACTCGGTTTATCTCTGGTATGTAGCTACCATGCTCACCTTCGGTTTTTTCCAGTTTATTGGAATAGATCGCTTTGGGGTGGTTTGGAGCGAGGATATGAACTTTTATAGTGTCTGGTCCTACCTCTCGGCCCTTCCCGTCTCGGTGGCGTTTACGGTTTTTACCCAGCGGATGTTGCACACCAAAGTGGTTTGCCCCAATTGGAACCGGCTACTCAATTTTAACCTGTTTTTTTCAATCGGGGTGCTGGTTTTTGGGTGGTTTTTACAACCAGAATCCTTAGAATATTTAGTAACCCCCTTGGGCTTTTTACTCCCACTGTTATTAATTGGTGCCGGGATCCACTCTCACCTTGCGGGCAATGAGGCGGCGAAATACTACCTAACCGCGTGGGGGGTTTATCTTGTCGGCCTCACGGGCTTTACGGCTGGTTTTTTTGGGCTTTGGTTTTTCGGTTTATCCCCATGGAGCGCCAATTGGTTGGTTAAAATCTGTTCAGCTGGCGAGATTGTACTGCTCGCCCGCGCTTTGGGGGCACGCTATAACGCTATCAAAGCCCGGATGATCCAGTCGCAACAAGAAATGATTGTCTTAAAAGAAAATCAAGCCAAAATGTTAGAAGCCAAGGTGATCGAGCGCACCAAGGAGTTGCAAGAAGAACAAGAGCGCACCTTAGACAGCATTCGCTACGCAAAAATCATCCAGGATTCGTACCTCCCTGAACGGCATTTCGATTTTGAAAGTTTCCGCTTAGAGGCCTTGTATTCCCCCAAAGATATTGTTAGTGGTGACTTCTATTTTGTCCATTTAGAGGGCCAAACCCTCTGGATGGTGACCGCCGATTGTACAGGGCATGGAGTCCCTGGGGCGATGATGACTATGATTGGGCTTTCTAGTTTTAGAAGGGCTATTGTCGAGCAACACTTAAACGATCCTGGAGCGGTTTTAAACGAGGTTTCTAAATTAGTTAAATCGGGGTTGCAAAAGGAGCGCCGGATCACGGACGATGGACTGGAAGGGGCCTGTTGCAAAATAGACCTGAACACTGGTTTAGCCCAGATTGCCTCGGCCAGATTGCCCATTATTATTTGGCAAAAGGGCGAACTAATAAAACTCAAGGGCGACCGGGTCCAACTGGGCTACGAAAACTCGCCCACTAATCATACCTATCAAATCTATTCTCATAAACTAGGCCTAGGGGACCGTATCTTTATCACCAGTGATGGTTTGATTGATCAACCAGGTGGGGAACAAGGCTTTGGGTTTGGCTTTAAACGATTGGCTCGATTTTTAGAAACCCAACACCACAGCGATCTAGCCCAAGAGTTGGAACAGTTGGGCTCTGCTTTAGACCAATACCGGGCCGATTACAAGCGGGTGGACGACATTTGTTGTCTCGCCTTGGAATTTGGTCCCCAGGCCACCCTGGCCTGACTCAATAAGGTTGGGCCGCATTTTTTTAGCCAACAAAGCCCATCGGAGTTATTATTAGGCAACTCACCTAGTGACCTAAATTATTTTTACTAGGCCTTTGGAATTATACATTTTTAATCGGACCCAGCATTCACATCAATAAGGAAACCCCGCCGAGTTGCGCTTTGGACAAGACCCCATCCTGAGCTTACCCACCTAAAAATCACTCGGTCCTATCTTAAAATGCCGGGGGGAATTGTCTGGAAAACGGGGTCCGCTTTACTCTATTTGTGCGAGTGGCACAAATCGAAGGGCCGCCGAATTGATGCAGTAGCGCAGCCCCGTGGAGCTGGGACCATCGTTAAAAACATGACCCAAGTGCGAATCCCCCGCCTTGCTCCGAACCTCAATACGGGTTGAAAAAAGTTTACGGTCCTCTTTTAGGACCAGATTCTCTGCAACCAAGGGTTTTGAAAAACTAGGCCAGCCCGTGCCTGAATCAAACTTGTCTTTGGAGCTAAACAAGGGCTCGCCGGATACGATATCTACATAGATCCCTGGCTCGTGATGGTCCCAATACTCGTTTTCAAAAGGGCGCTCGGTCGCTTCCTCTTGAGTGACTTTGTATTGCAGCGGGGTTAGCCGGGTTTTTAGGTCTGGATTATTTGCTTTCATTGGGCCAATGCGCTCGGATAAAGGGTTGCCGCCCAGAACCTTCGCGGTAGCGTTGGTAATGTCCAGGGTTGGTGCAGTGGTAGCCTTGGTGGTTCTCTTCGGCTGGGTAAAAGGGTAGAGCCGGGGCGATGCGGGTGACCAGGGGTTTTATAAAACGACCTGATTTTGCTAAAGCTAATTTGCTGGCCTCGGCCTGCGACTTTTGTTCTTCGTCAAAATAGAAAATCACCGCTTCATATTGAGAGCCTCGGTCGGCAAATTGACCACTTGGGTCAGTGGGGTCGATGTGTCTCCAATAAATCGCTAAAAGCGCCTCATAGCCCACCAAAGCTTTATCATAAGTGATCTCAACCGCCTCAATATGGCCGGTTTGCCCAGTGCAAACCGCTGGGTAATTGGCCGTTTCTGCCCAGCCCCCGGTGTATCCAGAAACCGCGCTTAGGACTCCATTTACGCCGTCAAATTCCGATTGGGTGCACCAAAAACAGCCGCCCGCAAAAATCGCTTTTTTTGCTTCCATTTTCCCCTTAGGTTCTCTCTAAAATAACCGGCTCCCGCCTGACTGCCTAGGGGAAATTTTACCAATCTTCCTAATCAAAGCGCTGGCCGGTCAATTCTTCGAGTTCGACCAAGGCCTTTAGATATTCGGTTTTCGCTTGAATATCCTTGATTTGCATGTTGACTAGCTGCGCCTTGATCTTAAGCGCGGTCATCATGTTTTTTTTGCCCACTCCGTATAGCCGTTCAGCCAATTGGTAGGAGCGCTTGAGCGGGGGGAGCAATTGGTCTTCAAACACCGAAACCAACCGCCTAGAGTTTTGGGCCCGGTTGTAGGCGAGGGTCACCTCTTGGTCCAGGTTCAACTGCCTTTGGGCGCTAATTTGCCCCTGTTTTAGGGTTTCTAATTGGGCGCGCTCCGCTTTGCCGGCTTGGGCGCTGGAGAAAAAAGGCAGGTTCATTCCCAATCCTAAAGCGTAAGCGTCTTTGCCGGTACCCTCCATCCCCGCCCGCTCGTAGGTCAAGGAGAGTTCAAAACGTGGCAAATAACGCATCCGATTTTCCAAATCCCCTCGTTGCTGCGCCGCCTCCGTCCCCCGGTTTAGGGCTAAGAGTTCGGGGTTGGTCTGGCGGGCGGCTTCGATCAACTGGGTGAGGTCAGCCTTAAACTCCGGCATCGGGGGCTCGGCTAGATTTTGGATCAAGGGCCCTTGGTTGATCCCCAAGAGGCTATTTAGCCTAACCTGGGCGTCTAAGAGTTGATCCTGCATCTTGATTAAATCAAAGGCGTTTTCGCCAATCTTGGCTTGCGCTTGGAAGATACCTTCGAGCATGTCGGTGTTACGCTGGCTTTCAAAGCTGCCCAATTCAGCCATCCGTTCCATGGTCTTTTGATTTTCGGTCAACAATTTCGGGGTTTCCGAAAGCAGCCATAGGTCATAATAGGTGGCCTTCACCTGTCGGACCAACCTTCGACGGTTGGCCTCATGCTGATATTGGGCGGCCTCCGCTTCGAGCCTAGCCGCCTCCTGGTTAAACCCGGTTTCGCCCCACAGCGGGAGCCGCTGGCTGTACATCCACTGCTGGCTTTGGGGGGCTAACCAGGTTTCGAGCCGAAGCATCGGCTCCGGCCAACCGCCCGCTTCTTCCACCTTGACCCGCTCTTGGGCCAGCCCCGATTGACTCGCTTGCCAGCCTGGGTTGTGCGCTAACGCGTAATCGATCAACTGCTTGAGGTTGGCCCCTTCCGGCGGCGGTCCCGCCCAGGAGGGGAAGGTCCAAAGCAGAACAAATAACAAAGAAACCAGCGGTTTCATATTAACTCCTTATTGGACCACGAATTTGATTAGCACCCAGTCCTTTTGCCCACCGGCGGTTAAAGGCAGGCGGACCTGCCAAAGCCCGGCCATTTCAGTGGTTAAGTGAACCTTAAAACGGTTGGGCGCGATAGGCGTTACCTGAACCGGCAGGGCTTTCATCGCCATCCCCGGCATCTCTAGGCTGGCCGGCTCTAAGGTAAACCCACTGAAGGCCTGCCCCGCTTGGTCGGTTAAGGTGATTTCAAATTCCGCCTCTCCCACCACAACCGGGACCAAAGGGGCCTGGGCGATAAAGAGGTGGTGTTTGGAGACAAA
>Ga0208246_1000828_pt1 | contig 20802 bp, 15 predicted proteins | sample RifOxyD2_FD_184039 | JGI IMG/M metagenome (GOLD analysis project Ga0208246, IMG submission 184039) | Soil microbial communities from Rifle, Colorado - Rifle Oxygen_injection D2 (SPAdes) | ecosystem: Environmental > Terrestrial > Deep subsurface > Rock core/Sediment | place: Rifle, Colorado... | reverse complement strand
TGTGCCCGCCTGCGCATTGAAGTCTGCTAATCACGGGCGGGCACAAGACCCACTCCTACGGCTTGATCGCGAGTGCGAAGTGACGAAGCGCGAAGTGTAAAAACAAGAATATCCAAACAGCTGAAAAAAACCCGTAATTGAATAATTTAAATTAGTAAGTACTATGATTGACTGGCAAAAATTTCTCACTTGGGCGGTAAAAATAGTATGGGTTATGTGATAGGTAAAAAAAATAGTATAAAGAGTTCGACAGAGCAACTATTACCACGCCCATTGCCTGGGGCTGCTTCTTATCAACAAGGCACTCTAGATTTATCTGATATGTCGGGAAGCAGTGTCATTGATCAGTCCGAATACATAATGCAATTGCGTATTTTAGATATTGTATTATTTTTGTTTGCGGCATGGGCACAGTTCGGTTATTCATTTTATTCTCAAGAAAATGCACAAGAATCAATTAGTGATCCTTTTAAAAGATATTTGTACCCACATATTTCTGCAGTCAAGGCTGACCAAATTGCTTTAGCTATTAACATTATCACGCGTGCATGTTCTATTGCCGATGCACTACTAACCGTTGGGACTTATATAAATATGAGGCATTGTAGGGAAGAATTAGTTATTGGATTTAAAAAGGCATTGCAAGACTTTAAAGATAGTAATGTTCACCCCGCACTACTTGTAATGAATGGATTTTTAATATGGTCATTTTTTATAATAGCCGCTTTTGCTCCTTGGGCCGGGTTTGCTAGAGCGCATAATGGCAATGATAGCTTAATGGTTGAAATTGCAGGCTTCACAATGTGGATAGGTTTGTTAACATCGTATTCCATGTCATACGCTAGTTATACATTTTCTGCTGCAAAAAAAGTTGTAGATTTTTATTGTTTACCAAAAAAACATAAACGCGAATTATTTTGCAATATATTTTGGACAAAAAAAGGTATATTGGGATTTTTGCCTCGCGCCATCACAAGCCTAGTGAATCGTAGTTGGGTGCTATATGGCTCAGCAAATCTTACAGTGCGATGGGTTTTTGGTGCGAACAATAGATCCTTTGGGTGCTCATTTGGTTTATTGAGTGCGGTAGCTTCAGCATATCAAACATTCATGAGCCAAACGATCAAAGATTATAATATTACTTTTACGCAAAAAAAATTGAATAACAATAGCCCTGATCAGGCCTTAGAACAGATGTCTGATTGTGGCAACGCAAAGAAACTATTTTTTAAAATGACCCTAAGTGTGTTGCTATCCGCCGCATTTTTGTTGCGAACACTTGCAGTACCAAGTTTATATACGGGTGAAATTGCCGATCCAGAAAACAACTACACTACGAAAGACGCCACGATTGCGCTTCTTGGTCTAGTTTTTGGAGCATACGCCGCTTATCAATATGCTCAATTTAGGCATGGTTTATGGCGAGATAATTTTTTTATATTTTTTAAAAATGAAGCGAAAAAATTTGAAATGGTTGAAAATGTGCCTGAATTAAAGGCATTTGCCACAAATTGATTGAAAAAATCTAGTAAGCTGGAGTTTTTACAGGTGGGCTCTCGGAGAGAAATCAGTGAATAAAATTAAAATAGGCATTGTTGGTTTTGGTGCTACAGGACTTTCACTTTTTTTGCAATTGATTGATGATATTATCAAATTAAAATTAATTGATTTAGTAGTGATTAATATTTTTGAAAAATCGGATAATATTGGCTGCGGCCTAGCATATATTATGGATTTTGATTGTAACATATTGAATCGAACATCAAGTAGGATGTCTATTCGCCATGAGAAGCCAAGTGATTTCTATACCTGGATTAAAAATAATCTCCATAACGTTGTGAAAAAATATCCTGGAATTGATTTTTTAGATATTAATTCTTATCTTCCAAGGTCTGTTTTTGGGTTGTACTTACAAGATTCATACTTGAATGGGCTAGATTTGGCGAAAAGAAATGGCGTGGAGGTTAAAATAATACAAGAAGAGGTGGTTGATGTATTTATAAATAATAATAAATTTTCAATACAGACACCGTTTTCAATTTTTGATGATATTAGTTATGTTGCTTTAACGATCGGCCACTCCCCGTGCAAAAAGTTTATAAAATTGAAAATGATGAAATCATTTTTTAACTCCCCATACCCAACCGATAAGATAACGTCAGTTGTGGAAAATAATTCTGATGTAGGTATACTGGGGTCGAGATTGAGCGCAATTGATTCAGTTATTTCTCTTGTGGAAAATGGACATCGAGGAAAAATCTTCTTAATATCAAGGAGTAAATATTTACCCAGTATAAAATCAACCGATTTGCCCCAATGTATTAGGTCAATTAACAGTCTTCTTGAAAGTAGAATTAAAAACGAAAAATCGATTTCAATAAAATACGTTATAAAGTTGATGGAAGAGTTTGTTTCATGCTATAGCGGTGAAAAAGCTTGTTTTTTAAAATGGTTAAACAGACCGTTAGACCCGGTTGAATATATTCGTTATGAACTGATTGAATATAGTAAAAAAATGCGAACGATATGGGACGCGCTGTTTTCTGAAGGGAATAATTTAATTGAGTTGATTTGGAATAAGTTACCTGCAAAAGAAAAACTATGGTTCCTTGAAAGGTTTAAAAGTAAATGGATTTCCTATCGTGTTGGGATTCCGAAGCAAAACGCTATAAAAATATTAAAATTTATCGAGAGCGGTCAGGTTTCGATTGTTGGAACAAAAAGATCTCCTGTTTATGATGATACTGAAAAACTTTTTGTAGTGGAAGAGTCAGGACAAGGCTCGTTAATAAAAGTGAAATTTTTAGTTAATGCTACTGGAAGTCCAGTAAATGTCGATGATATGCAATCAACATTAATTAACAATATGATTCAGCGTGGATTGGTGAGAAAGCATGAGCATGGAGGCATTTATGTTGATTTTTCAAGCGCTACTGTTATCGATAACAATGGAAATCATGTGAATAAACTATATGCAATAGGTGTGATCACATCGGGCGTATATTTTTTTACAAGTGTTTTAGCTTTAAATATAAAGCACTCGTTTATGGTCTCTAATCAGATTATTAGTGACATTTTAATAGCGAAAAAAAATTGTAAATTTATAAAAGTGGATTATATATGAAGTTATTGTTAGCACCAGAAAAAATTATTACTTCAACCTCGGAAGATGTTTGGCTTAACTCAGGTTCTTCAAAAATGATATTGCTAACATCTGGCGACAATCAGCAATATATATCGCTAATGAAAAAGTGGAGTGGTCATGTATTTCACCAGGTTGAATGTTTTAAAAGCTATGCGATAAATGATTTTCTGTGTTTACGTGCACTTGAGCTAATAAATGAGTTTAAAATAACTAAAATAATTGCGATGTCTGAAGCTGATATTATGAGGTCGGCCAATATGCGTGAACTTTTCGATATCGAAGGTCATGCGTCCAGTGATGCAGTTTTATTTAGAGATAAAATTATGATGAAGGATCATGCTGCTAAAAATCACGTCCCCGTTCCAAGGTATAAGTGTATAAAAGATGGTGCTGATATTGTAACTTTTATCGAAAGGGTTAATTACCCTGTGGTCATTAAACCAATATTGGGTCGGGGTTCTCAAAATACATTTATTATTAGAAATGAAAGCGAGTTACGAAATAAACTAGATACCGGATTTATCAGCGACACTTGTCGAAGAACTGACTTGCTTGCTGAAGAATATATCGATGGCGATGTTTACCATCTTGACGGACTAGTAATTAACCACGAAATTAGAGTAATTAGCGTTTCTAAATATGTCAATAACTGCTTGGCATTTGTGAATGGGGAATATTTGGGGAGTTATACATTAGATGATGCAAATTATTTAAAAGCTAAACTATCCTCGTTCGGTAGGCATCTAGTTGAAAAAGTTTTTCCTTTCCCAGCTCATTCCTTGTTCCATATTGAGCTATTTGTTGATAAGCAAGATCGTATTACCCTATGTGAAATTGCTTGTAGATTAGGTGGCAATGGTATTAATGATGAAGTAATGTTGCAGCAACGCGTTGATATCAAGATGGCATACATACGTGCTGAATGTGGTGTAACTGCAATTGAAGAAAATGTATCCGAAAAAGCAAATATAGCCGCGAGGGTTCTTATCCCACCTAAGGAAGCTAAACTACTATTTATCCCAACCAGTTGTGATTTAAACGGAGTGTTGCGTTATCAGTCACGCGGTGTAGTCGGTAGAAAATACCGTAACATGAGCATGAGTAATGATGAAGTTGCGAATTTTCTTTTGGTAGGACAAAATGAGGTTGAGATTCAAGAGAAAATTAACTGCGTTGTTGAGTGGTTTTATCAAAATTCGAAGTGGGAATTCAGTGCGGAGTTAAAAGAAGGTAACGAATATGTTTTATAGTCCGCTTAAAAATGCAGTATTCCGCTCGGTTTGGTTAGTGATGTTTTTTTCTAATGCTTGTACTTGGTTGCACACAGTAACAGCGTCGATATTAATCACGAAGTTAACTGGTTCAGCTATGCTTATTGCATTAGTACAAACAGCATCGGTTCTGCCTATCTTTTTATTATCAATACCAGCCGGTGTTTTGGCTGATTTTATCGGAAGAAAATCTTTAATAATCTTTGCTCAGGCGCTAATGGCTACGATCGCATTTGTTATGGCGCTGATTACATTTTCTGGCTGCATGACTCCTTACTTATTAATAGGAACAACATTTTTATTAAATACAGGTCTAGCTCTAAATCAGCCAGCATGGCAGGCAACCTCTTCAACTTTGGTTCCTGCCTCTGAAGTTAAACAAGCAGCCGCATTAAATAACTTAAGTTTTAATGTTTCTCGCTGCATAGGTCCCGCTATTGCAGGTTATTATTTTGCGAAATTGGGTGCGGGATACTTGTTTATGCTGAATGGCCTCTCATTTTTAATTGCTATTGTCGTATTTTCTAAGAAAATAGTTACTGGAAATAAATCAAATCCAGTAACGGTTCGCATGATTTATAAAGGTTGTTTACAAACAATAATTTTATATAAACGCTTTCCTGAGATAAAAGCTATTTTTATCAAAGCATTTTTATATTTTTTTGTGTCGTCTAGTGTTTGGGCTTTGTTGCCTTATATTGTAATTGTTTATCATAAAATGCCTGATTCAAAGCTTGGCTTATTAACGGGAATGGTAGGTTTAGGTGCTATTTTAAATGCATATGGAATTTATTATTTTCGAAAAAAACTAACAGATTTTCAACTGACTACATTTTCACTATTCTTGTCTACCGTTGTTATTTTCACCCTTTCTCTAGCGTCAACTTTTGGTGAGATGGCTATCGTCATGCTTGTATTTGGTTATTCATGGTCGGTTTCAGTTTCAGTTTTTAATGGGACTTTGCAAGCCGATTTTCCTGTTGAAATAAGGTCAAGATTAATAGGGCTCTATTTCGTTTTTTTTGCCGGTTCACAGGCACTTGGTGGGTACATTAGTGGCGTTTTAACCCATAATTTCGGTATTTTTAATGCGTTGACTATAATCTCAATTCTCTCAATGGTGATATTTTTTATTTATTTTTTCGGCGAAAAATCATTTCGATTTTTTGTACGGTCATTTTTAAATATAATAAAAAATAATTAAACTCTAGTGTTAAATAATTTTGTTTGGTGGCTGTGCTACAGTTTGGAGGAAAGTGATTATGTTTGAATCCCTATATTGCAAATTGCGTTTGACTTGGTTAAGAATGGTTGTTTTCAAGGGGGTTCATAATGAGGTCCAAAAATAATTTGCTAAGCCCTGTGGTTCAAGCTGGAGTAAATGGTTTTGATCGCTTAATTACAACAGCTGCTTTGTTTTCAACCAATTTTATGTTGGCGCATTTGGACGAAGGTGGTTCACCACTTTCAGCGTTGCCATATATTTCATCTCTCCAAACGCTCACAACTATTAGTGTAACTGCTGCTCTTTCGCTTATCGGCGGCAAACTCGCCAGCACTTATCGTTTGGATAATCATGGCGGTGAAGACTTAAAGTCGATTGTTCGTGAGGGTCAGTTACTAGGTTTGCTTGAGTCAATTCCTATGGTTGGGATAATGTACTTAAGCCAATTCATTATCCAGCCCTTAGGCGTGTCACACGAAGTAGCAGGGATTGTATTTAAATATTTTCTTTTTCAGGCGCCTGTCTTGATGTTTTTGGCAATGCGCATGCCCGCGCAGCAGCTATTTATTGGTACTGAATACAAAAAATATGCTCTTTCTTTAAATTTGCTGCTGTCGACGCTACAAATTGGTTTGGCTTATGCGCTGACTTTTGGCGAGTATGGTTTTCCTAGCTGGGGAATATTGGGGCCTGGTTTCGCAGCTTTGGTGAAAAGCATGTCTCATTTTCTATGTCACGAGGCTTATCTCGCACACCTAGGCTTTTCGTCCAGCCTGAGTTTGTGTTTTGGAAAAACCCAGATCGGAGAACTTTGGACTAAGGGGTGGCCAACCGGTTTGCAATATACGTTAGAGCTTTCAGCAGTATTTATCACCTCTATCATGACGGGATATTTGAAAGGCAATGCATTAAAAATAAGGGGAATAACTTCGCAGGCTACATTATTTATTGTTCCATTAGTTTTTGCATTATCGCAATCAGCTACATATTCAGTTGGTCGTATAAGAGGTATGATTGCAGCAAAAAGGCCTGGTTTTTCATATGAAGATATAAGAAAAACGGGCTACAAGAGTATGCTGTGTGGTTTGGCAACGACGGCTGCTTTTCTGGTTGTTATGTTGGCTAATACAGATTGGTATATTAAGATTTTTGGCGGTTTTAGGCAGCAGTTCACTAATTCAGACCGAAAAGAAATGCGCACTTTATTAATTTTAGGTGTGGCAAGTCAAATCCCCGATTCTATAAGAAATATATCCTCGGGAATTCTGAAGTCAAGCGGTAATACGCGCTTTTCATCCGCAGAAAGTGTGTTTTTTAGATTAATTTTCAGAACGGGGCTGTCTTTATTATTAGGATTTAGTTGTGATTTAGGATTGGAGGGGTTTGCCTGGGCAAATTTAACTAGCTTGACTTTAAGTGCGGCGGTTATGTTTGCGTATATGCTGTATTCTACAGAGCAACATCATTGGTCTATTTTAGGCAACAAACAAAAAGTATCTTATTTGCGTGAAGTTTCTTCAGAATTCGCAGGTTTTTGGGGTTACTTGAGGAAACAGAATCAGCAAGATAATGGTGCAACAGTGAGTGAAAGAACGCTATTACAGATATCAGCATAAGCTGCTAAGAAGAGTTGTGATGGATATAAAAGAAATTATGAATTTACTGCCACATCAATATCCTTTTTTATTGCTAGACAAGATAGTAAGGCTGGTTAAGGGTGAGTCCGCGTTGGGTATTAAAAACGTAACGATTAATGAGCCATATTTTCAAGGGCATTTTAGAGAGAATCCAGTGGTGCCAGGTGTTTTAATCATTGAGAGTTGTGCTCAGTTGCTTGGGATAGTTTGTGCCGATGAAGGTGAGCCACAGCGCAAGCATCAGTACTTGGCGTCGGTAAAGGAATTTAATTTTAAAAGACCTGTATGCCCAGGTGACACTATGTATATCGACGTAAAAGTGACGCACAGTGGTTTTAATTTAATTCAGGGAGATATAAGAGTTAAAACTCAACAAGGTTTAGTTGCTGTAGGAACTTTAGTAAATACACATAGCAGGCAGGGGCAGGGTTGAAATGAAGCAGCAGCATTACGATGTAATAATAATTGGTGGTGGTTTGGCTGGTTTATGTTTGGCAAGACAGTTAAAGCAGACTAAGGTTAGTTTTAATATATTAGTTATTGAGCGTAACCAGTATCCTGTACCCGAAGCGGCACATAAAGTCGGTGAGTCTACAGTTGAACTCGGCTCTCACTATTTAAGAGTAGTATTAGGTTTGGACGATCATTTAAAAGAGTGCCATTTGCCAAAGGCGGGATTACGTTTTTTCTTTAGTGATGGTAGTAATCGATTTATTGAGCGTCGTTTAGAGATGGGGGGTAATGACTTTCCGCCAGCGCCAAGTTTTCAAATTGATCGCGGGCGTTTGGAGAATTACCTTTATGAGACCTGTTGTGAGTTAGGAATAGATATTATTGATGGTTGTAATGTACTTGCATGCGAGCGTTCATCGCCGCATCACATCATAGCAAAAAAAGCAGAAACGAAGTTGGTCTTCACTTCTGGCTGGGTGGTAGATGCTTCTGGTAGATTTGGTTTGTTAAAGCGACAATATGAATTACAAAAAAGTAATGAACACAATGTGTCTGCATCATGGTTCCGCATTCAGAAAAAAATTGATATTGATGATTGGTATTCAGATGGTTGGCACAAAGAAGTGCCAAAGGGGTTGCGCTATTATAGCACTAACCATTTAATGGGTAAGGGATATTGGGTTTGGATTATTCCGCTGCCTTCAAATTATACCAGTATTGGTATCGTAGTTGACGGTTCAGAGCATAATTTTAATGAAATCAATCGATTTCCATTGGCGCTGAAATGGTTGCAAAAATTTGAGCCCCAGTGTGCTGAAATTGTTGATGTAAATAAAGAGTACTTAGTTGATTTTCATGTGATGAGAAATATTTCATATGGTTGTCAGCAGGTTTTTTCAGATGAAAAGTGGTGTATAACAGGAGAGGCTGGATTATTTTTGGATCCATATTACTCTCCTGGAACTGATTTTATCGCCATTAGTAACACATTTATAACGCAGTTAATTTGTGCAGAGCAATCTGGAAAGCCAATCAATTTACTCGCTAAGCAATATCAACAGCTTTATTTTAAAATGTATGAATCGTCAATGGGTCTTTATCGAGATCAATACTCCCTAATGGGAAACTGCCAACAAATGATAAGAAAAACTATTTGGGACTATGCAGTTTATTGGGGTGTAACTGCACTTTTATTTACTCAAGGTAAATTATGTGACTATGAGTTTATTCGCAGCATTAGGCGTTATTTGCAACAAATTGACGAAATAAGCGCTAAAATGCAAATAAATTTTAGAAAAAATAAAACCTCTAGTGATAGGGTTGTACAGGGTAATTATTTAAATACACTGAAGATACCTGAGCTTTATTCTTGGCAGGCTGAGTTAACAAAGCAATATAGTGAAGCAGAGCTGAAAAATAAAATAAAAGAAAATTTTCTTAAGATAAAGCATCTTTCGCGTAGCATTTTGAGTTAATTTAAAATAGGAGATAATAATGATTACGAGCAATACGGTTGAAGCAACCTATCTTTCAGAGCGTAAATTAATTACAGATAAAGTAAAGGCAATATTGGTCTCATCTTTGAATTTAGATTATGAGCCTGATCAGATTAATACAAATGAAATTTTGTTTGGAGCGGGTCTTGGTTTGGATTCTATTGATTCATTGCAGCTTACTGTTGCGATTAAAAATGAACTCGGAACTGAAATCATAGAAGAAGATATGTGGGCATTAAGATCAGTTAACACTATTGTTGATTACGTAATGATTGATAAAGGTTTATTAGGTAGTGGTACAGGCAATAAACTCGACAGCTATGATAATAATGATAAAACACTGTTAGGCTATGATAAAATTCGCAATCAAGTTCTTGTATATCGAAATCAGAATTATTTACTATTGCGGTTTGATGGAGAAGAAGAGCTTTTAAAGTTAAATCAATTGGTGACAAGGGATATTGATTTTACGCCGGAGGGTTCTGTTACACAAACACTAATTTTAGATGATCAAGGTGCATTTGTTTGCCATTGCTACTTCATGAATAATTTCGACCACCATTACTTATTGTTTCCTACAGAAGCTAAAAGCTTTGTGTTATCGGAATTTTCTAAAAGAGAGATTCATTTTACGGATTTAACGAAATCATGTGTTCTGCATTCCATAGAGGGGTATCGAGCTGCGAGTGTAATAGAGAGCTGCTTTGGTCCCGCGGTTGCAACATTAAAGCCTTTTTCATTTTCGTTAGAGAACTTTGATGGAGAAAATGATTATTTAGCAATCCGTATGGATCTGCATGGCGAGTTTGGTTTTTTGATTATTTCGCTTTGTGATACCGCTCTGCAGTGCGTTGATGCTCAGTTTAAGTCAAATCATTTGGAATGCACTAGGTCAGACGAAGCGCTATCTGATTTCGCAAAACAATTATTATGGCTGGAGTCTTGTAATTTTGATCCTAGTATTGCCTTTTTAAAAGGCGAAAGTGTAATTGAGGCTGGGCTGACAGCGCTTATTTCATTCGGTAAAGATGAATATTTAGGTAAGTCTTCTATACATAACCTTAAGCACGCAAAACGCTTAGTATATTTCCGTAGCGAAAAAAAATTAACTTCTGATCAGAAACTTTTCTTTAATAGCACAGAAGTTGGATATGTCGTTATGTGTCGTTATTCTTCATTGCTTAAACAATATGTTGGTAATGCATATATTTTTAATGAATTTGCGTTCTCATTTATTGATTTGCTTTCTGATGATGACGAGATAGAAATTAAATTAGTTACAGCTCCTCAGATTATTGGACATAGTTATTTGGGTTTTTTATAAAAAATGAATAGTGTTGTCGTTAGTGGATTAGGGTTAGTGACCGCTGCTGGTTTAGGGGTAGAGGAATCATTTCGTTATGTTCTTTCTGGTAAGCATGCAGTCTCAAAAGTTGGATCATGGGATACAGATAATTTTGACACGCATATTGCTGCTGAAATTAAAAAACCTTTGCCTCTTCAGCATTCCCAGTTTGCAAAAAAATTAGATAGAGGCCATCAGCTATTGCTATCTGCTGTTAAAGAAGCGATTGGTGATGCAAATCTTTTCGATTCAAAGTACAGAGTAGGCGTAGTGATTGGAACATCGTTGGCCGGAATGCCTTCAATGCAAAATTATGATCGAGACTTGTATTTAAATAAGCAGCCAGTATTAGCTGATCTGGTTAATCAACCATTGCATGTTAGTGCGGATTTAGTGGCTAAGGAGTTTGGTTTTGGAGGGCCTAAGTATGTTTTTTCAACAGCCTGTACAGCTTCAACGATTGCTATTGGGTGTGCTCTCACTTTGCTACGTAATGATAGGGCAGACATTGTTGTTGTTGCAGGGTGTGATCCGCTGTCATTAATTTCGTACACGGGCTTTTCATGTATGAGAAATATGTCTGTTACCCCATGCTCACCTTTTAGTAAAAATGAAGGGTTAACACTAGGTGAGGGTGCTGGTGCATTAGTCATTGAGAAAGAGGAAGTTGCTAAGCAAAGAAAAATTAAGCCTTATCTGTTTTTAAGGGATTATATGTTTTCTGCTGATGCATATCACCAAACTTCGCCAGATCCAAAAGGCGCGGGTAACCAGTATTTGATTAAAGAATTGCTTGAAAGGTCCGCGCTGCAATCCTCAGATATCGATTACATTAATCTTCATGGAACAGGAACTAATGGAAATGATATTGCTGAGAGCCGGGTAGTGGAGAATTTGTTTTACAAAAAAGGTAATGTTATTCCCGTATCTTCTGTTAAGGGAGCTGTTGGTCACACATTAGGTGCAGCAGGGATGGTTGAATCAGTTTTAACGATTAAATCCATGGTGGAAAATAATCTTTTGCCTACCGCGAATTTTACTCAAGCAAGGGAAGGGTGTTCGTTAGATTACGTCCAAAATGATTCTCGGGCTTGCGAGTTAAATAACTGCATAGTGCAAAACTTTGCTTTTGGTGGAAATAACGCAGCAATTATTTTTTCAAAAGAGAAAAATGCCAAGTTAATTGATAAAAAAAGAGTCGTTATAACAGGTGTTTCAGCTATAACTCCTTTGGACGGAGTATTAAATATATTGAGTAGCTCTATCAAAGACATATATTCAGAAGAATACAAACGGTTTTTTAAGGCAGCTTTATTGAAAGAATTCAATCCAAACTCATTTGTTAAAGTAAACATGAGAAGAATGGATCGTCTGTCGCAATTAATTGTTGTTGCAACGCATTTGGCATTATTAGATGCGGGCCTCAATCCAAAAATGAATTCTACTATGCGTATTGGCGCCGTAATGGGGACTATGTTGGGACATGCAAAAAGTAATATTGAATTTATGCATGAAATTTTAAATAAGGAACCGAAAGCTATTAATCCATTTCTTTTTCCGAATTCCGTAACCAACGCTGGTTTGGGTCAAGCTTCAATCGTGAGTCGGCTAAAAGGGTGTAATATTGCACTTAGTATGGGTCAAGCTTCGGGTTTGGCAGCTATAAATATGGCTTATGATTTAATTCAAGATGGCTTGCATCCAGCTATTGTGGCTGGTGGTGCAGATGAATTAACGGAATATGTTCTTCATAAATTTTATAAAGCAGGCTTTATTAGAAGCAATAAAAAAAAGCCGGTTCAACTTATGGATCGATTGGTATTAAACGAAGGTGCTGCATTTGTAGTTTTAGAAGAGTATGAGCATGCCAAAGCACGTGATGCGAAAATTTATGCTGAAGTGAAGGATATATATTCAGGTTCGGGTCAAATAGATATTCAGGTTAAAGAAGCCGTAAATTATTTTTCTTTTTCTGCAGATTCAATTCCAGAAACTGTCTACACTTCATCTTTAAATTTTAAAAACTCACTTAAAAATGAAAAAAATGCGTTAAGTGAGGCTTTGCCGAGCGTGAGTAAATTGATTAATCTCCATGATGTTGTTGGAATCAGTGCTGTTACTTCAGCGTTAGCTATGGTTCTTAGTTGTGTGGGTGATCAGGGTGTTTCGTTGATTAATGCGGCCTCCATAGGTGGTGCATTTTATTCGAGCTTGGTGGAAAGATGGAGATAGTAGAGATGATGGCAAAAACATTTCCCAAAAGAGTGGAGTCCTTTATTGGCGGTAGATTTATTCCGCAAAAACAAAATGATCGTATTTTTGTTTTATCACCAATAACTGGAAATGAAATTTATACGATACCTAGATCGGGAGAGTCAGAAATTTGTACAGCACAGAAATTTGCTGATAGTGCTTTCATGAAATGGAAAAATACAGCTGCGAGCACGAGAAGTGCAGTCTTGAATTTAATTGCTCAGGTTATCGAAGAAAATTGTGAGGTTTTAGCTCAGATAGAGGTTATCGACACAGGTAGATTGCTTACAGATGCTAGAAAGGAAATTGCTTCAGCAGCGCAGTATTTTAAATATTTCGCATCTTGTATTGTGGTTCAGGAAGGAGCTGCTGCACAAGTTAATGATGTTCTTTCTATAAATTTGCATGAGCCATTAGGGGTTATTGGAGTCATTCTGCCGTGGAATTTTCCATTACTCATGTTTAGTTGGAAAGTTGCACCGATAATTGCTGCTGGTAATGTGGTTATTATAAAGCCTTCCGAGTTAGCTTGTATAGCTGTTATCAAGTTAATGGAATTAATTGGAGATAAAATACCAAAAGGCTTGATAAACGTAATACTTGGCGATGGTGATCAAACTGGCTTTAATTTGCTGAAATATGGCAGGTTTCAAAAAATCTCATTTACAGGCAATGCTAACACGGGTAGAAAAATTTCAAGTTGCTTAGCTCAAAAATTAACTCCAGTTAGCCTTGAGATGGGTGGTAAATCAGCTTGTATCGTTACACAAGACGTGTTTAAACACGATCGAAATTTCGTAGAGTCATGTATCAAAAACATATTAAAATTTACCTATAATCAAGGTCAGGTGTGTGGAAATTTATCAAGGCTTATTGTCCACTCTACAGTTTTTGATAAATTAATGAGTCAAATTACCATTTATTTAAATGATTTTTCTGTTGGGGATCCAAGATTAAAAGTAAGTAATATGGGCCCGCTAATATCAAATATAAATATTGATAGAATTTCAAAATTACTTTCTGTTGCAAAAAGCGAGGGAGCTGACCTCGAATATTTTGATAAAACTGTAAAGTTAACTGAAGAGTGCAAAAACGGTTTTTACTTTCCTCCTGTCTTGGTAAAAGGCGATCATTCTATGAATATTTATCAAGAAGAAATTTTTGGTCCGATTCTTTGTTGTGATAAATATGAATCATTAGAAGAAGCGGTTGCGTTAGCAAATAATACGGTATATGGGTTGACTTCATCTGTGTGGACTCGAGATATAACTGAAATAAATTTTTTGATTAAAAATCTCGTGTCTGGGAAAGTGTGGGTGAATACGGCGCACGTGTATTATCCTCATACAAAATTCGGTGGAGTTAAAGGATCAGGTTTAAGCAATGAAATGCATAAATCCGCTTTAAACGAATATCAATACGTAAAAAATATTGTACAGAAATATTAGCTTGTTAAGTCAAGAAATTAGAGGTTGTGATATGGGTAAACAAATTGCGTTAGTAACAGGCGGAAGCCGCGGCATTGGATCTGCAATAGTGCAAAAATTGGTTTTGGATGGTTACTTCGTTTATTTTACTTACAATCAAAATGTAGAAAAAGCAAAAGCACAAGAAGAAGAATTGAATAAATTTGAAAAACAGGTGAGAGCAATAAAAGTTACATTTTGTGTTGCAGAAGAATATGAAAACCTATTTGAAATAATTAAAAATGAAAGTGGCCGCTTGGATTTTTTAGTAAATAATGCTGGAATTATTAATGATATGTTATTTGCAAAGATGAAACCTTGTGATTGGGAAAGCGTTATTAATATTAATCTTAATTCGGTTTTTAGTATTACTAGAGTTTGTTTAGATTTAATGTTGCCACTAAAGAAAGCATCCATTGTCAATATAACGTCAGTCTCAGGAATACGAGGGGCTGTCGGGCAGTGTAATTACTCTGCGGCAAAGGCAGGAATTATTGCATTTACTAAAAGCTTAGCGCGTGAATTATCAAACTTTGGCGTTAGGGTAAATGCGGTAGCGCCCGGTTTTATAGAAACTGATATGACTAATGCAATTTCGGGTGTAGACAAGAAACGAGTGCTTCAAACCTGCTTGTTGAAGCGTTTTGGAACACCAAGTGAAATTGCGAATGTTGTTTCATTTTTGGGTTCAGATAACGCATCATACATACAAGGGCAAGTGATTGTAGTTGATGGTGGAGTTCTGCTTTAGTGAGTGAGCTAATTACTAAAACAAATAATGTTTTTTACAGCTATAGAAAAAAGCTGACGGGAATTGCTGAGCCATTAACAACTGAATATGGTCCGATTAGCTTGCCCGTAAAAGGTGTGATTCCAAGTGATATTGCTGGATCATATTGTCGAAATGGCCCTAATCAGAAATTTGCACCCTATTCACATCATCATTTGGTTGATGGGCATGGTATGCTACATCAATTTAAATTTTTAGATGAAAAGGTTATTTACACTAACCGTTGGATCAAGACAAAAATCTATTTGGCCGAAGAAAAATATCAACAAGGCCTAGTGGGCAGTTTTATCAGACCCTTCAACTGTAGCTCTAAAGTAAAAAAATTATCTTCCAGAGAAAGAACAAAAGCGAATACAAATGTAATTTATGTTAGTGGATCTTGGTTTGCTTTTGAAGAAGGAGGTATTCCTTACATTATTAATGCAGCAGATTTATCGACGAAGGGACCTGCGTCTAATTTATTATCGTATAAAACGACATTTACCGGTCACCCGAAAGTGGATTATGTCAGCGGGAAAACATACTGTTTAAATTGGAATGGTGAACCAGAATATGAGCCATGCACACTTTTTATATTAGACAAAGAAGGGCGTTGTGAAAAAATTTCAAATATTAAGCTTCCATACCGCGCTTTTATTCATGATTTTGCTATAACGGAGCATTATATTTTGATTCCAATTTTTCCTTGCGTTGTTGATTATGAATTAGCAAAGAGAAACTTAAATAAGGGTATGTTTGAATGGCGACCCGAAAATGGCTCATACTTAATTGTGCTAGACAAATTTACACATAAAACGGTGTATCAATTTGATATTAACGTGCCCTATGCGATGCATACCTGTAATGCGTTTGAGTTGGGCGATAATATTTACTTGGACCTTGTTTCGCACGAGAAACCACCAATTTTATTAGATGAAGAGCACATTTCTGATGAGGTGATGATTTGTTCACAGTTAACAAGAATTAGTGTTAACCTTAGAAGTCAGATATTGTTGGTAACAGCCATGGATGATAAGTCATTTTTGTATAATTTTCCTAGAATTGATGATAAGAAAATTGGAAAAGAGCATCGATATATTTATTCTTGTTTAACGCAATGTAAGCAACGAAAATCGATTCTTTATAATGAAAGTTTAGCTGTATATGATACTTATTTAAATAATAAAGTAATGTATTCCTATGGAAAAAATTGGTTTTTTAATGAGCCCGTTTTTGCTGAAGGGAACGGACAAAACTACCTTATGTCAATTGTTAGTAACCCAGTCGTAAAAAAATCTAAACTATTAGTATTTTTTGAAAATGATATTGAGCATGGTCCAGTCGCTGAAATCAGTGTTCCAGATATGATTTCCTATGGGTTTCATGGTTGCTGGCAGGGGGAAGTAATATGACTTATATTGGTGTGTTTCCTGGGCAGGGTAGTTTAAAGGTGAATTCATTGGGACTTTTATATAAGCAATTGCCCGATCTTATAGAGTTACTTAATATAGCGTCTAGTATTTTAGAATTAGACTTTTCCTTGGCCTTAAGGTCAAACGAGATTAAAAATACGCTCATTCAACAAACATTGGTTTGTATTTTGAGCGCCGCTTATTTTAGGCATTGTGGGCGAATGGATATTAAAGCAGTTGCAGGCCATAGCTTAGGAGAGTTAACTGCATGCTATGTTGCAGGTGTGTTTTCTTTTGAGGATTTGTTGCATATTGTATCATCGAGAGCTAAATTCATGCATGACGCATCAACTCAATGTGATGGTGGGATGATGGCGATTATTGGTGTCGATTTATGCTTGTTGTCAGAGTTTATTGGCAAAAATTATCAAGAAAGTATTTTTGTAGCCAATGTAAATTTACCAGATCAGGTGGTAGTTTCTGGAAAAAGAATTGATTTGGTTCAATTTGAGCATGATATAAAAAAGAAATTTTCAGTTGTGACACGTCAATTAGAGGTAAGTGGTCCATGGCATAGCAGTTATATGATTCCTGCCGCTTCAAAATTTCAATCATTATTAGGTAAGTACAATTTTAAAACGCCCTCGCTTGATTTATATTTATCTTACTCATCAAAAAAGGTAACTGCTTCTGTCGATATAAAAAACAATCTGGTACAGCAAATAGCAACTCCAGTTTATTGGGCTCAACTAGTAAATAAAATAAAATGTGAGAACAATCAGGCTAATTTTGTTGAGGTGGGTGCAAGCGTCGTCCTGAAGAACCTTATCAAGCGATCATGTTGTGGCTCACGAGTTTATTCAGTAAATGATGGACGTGATTGGGCAATATTAAAAAAGCAGATGAGTGACTCGAGAGGGTTTGATTATGTCACTAATTGATGATAAAAAAGTATTGCGCGCTTCGAGGGGAGCTTTCCCGACGTTTATTCGGCGCTCTGAATGGTATTTGGATCGAATTAGGCGCTATCAACTAAATAATCTCAAATATATTTTAACCCATGCCAAACAACATTCTCTTTGGTACAAAGAAACGTTATCTAAAATTGATATTGCTGAGTTCAAGTGGAGTGATTTAGAAAAAATTCCTGTACTCAACAAAAAGGATATTATGGATAACTGGGATAAAATTATTACTACGCCAGCTATTAATTTTAAGTTAGCTTGTGAGCTCGTTAAATCGAATGCGCCGCATTCGTATCCTTATCAAATTGTTAAATCTGGTGGATCTACAGCAACACCCGGAGTTTATTTGTATGATCGATCTGCTTGGATGAGTGCATTTAATTCTATTATCCGGTTTTTTCAACATGAGTCAGCGATACAAAATATAAAAAAAAGAAAAATCTGTAGAGTAACTTTGGCGGCCCCCTTTTCAAATCATATGACAAGCAACTTAATGCAGCATTTGAAAAATCAAATTGAAGATGTTTATCTGCCAGTTACGATGCCTTACAACTTGGTTTTACAAAATCTTGCTAGATGTTCCGTTGATATTTTGCAGGGATACCCTTCTATTTTAGTGCGGTTGGCTTATTCACAAAAGCAAGGTGAAATTAATATTCAACCTGGTTTTATAATAAGTATGGCTGAACCATTGACGGAATCTGTCAGACAGCTGCTGAATAAGACGTGGAGTGTAAAAATTTATGATGCATGGGCGTGTGGTGAGTTTGGTCCATTGGCAGTAAGCTGCCCCAGCTGTAATAATTTAATTTTAAATAGTGATCACTGTTTAATAGAATATAAGTTCAACCAGAACAGTAAGTTTTCAGATGGTGTGATTGTTACGGGTTTGCATAACAAGGTAATGCCACTCATTAGATATAACCTGGGTGATTTAGTTGAAAAATCTGAAGAGATAAATGAATGCTGTCGTCATAAAGAAGTGATTGCTGGTGTTTTAGGTAGGCCCGCAACTTTGTTTCAATATGGTCCAGTTAAGGTTCATGGTTATTGCTTTAGGTCAGTTATCTTAGATTACCCTAAGCTTACAAACTATCAATTTCAACAAACAGTTTCTGGAATTGCATTAATTTTGGATAATAGTTCACAATTGAGTGAGAGCCAACTTTCGGAAATTAAAAGTAAGTTGACTAATGCATTAGTTGATGTTGGGCTTAAAACACCCGAGGTTGAAATTTTAATATCAGGTAATTTCCAAAAGACGATTGCTGGGAAAATACCAAAATTTATTCCTTTGAGGTAATAGGAGAGCTAGTTTGATTACCCCTCAAATTTTATTAACAAGTGATGCTGAGAGCATAGTAAATCTATTGCGACATATATATAAAGAGGCTTATATAGTTAATTGGATGTATGATCCTCATGCAATTGCGAAAGCGATAGAATTAGGCCGGTATATTTTTGTTGGTGTTAAATACAACGATGATTTAGTTGCGTTGCTAACAATTTCATTTCCGGATGAGTCGCAGACTGCTGCAGAACTTAGTACTTTAGCAGTATTGCCAATATATCGTAGTTATAATAATGGAGAGGTGGTTAGAAATTTAATTTCGTTTTCACGTAACTTATTAAACAATAGGGCAGAACAAGGCGACCTATCTGTTTTGTTTTCTAGATCCGTGACCACCCATATGCTTGCACAAAAATTGCAAATATTTTTAAAAATGATCCCTGTGGGGGTTACTTATTGCACGCGGCCAGATGAGCGCTCATTACAAAAATCAGTATTAGATAAAAATTTTGATTTGAATAATTTAAACATTAATCGTTATGACCAGGTAATTTCTATGCTTTGCTATACTGGAAAAGCAGATATAATTAAAGCTTGTTTTGTTGAAGATGACTTCAAATTTATTCAAACATTATTTGAAGGCGAGAAAAATGCTGTATACAATATAGAGAACCTGCCCGTCTCTACATTGGATCGGGTGGATGAAAAGATTGAGACTCGCCGCAGTTTTGTGAGTTTTCATTATAAATATGGTTGCATTAATTCAGATCATTTCCTGAATAAAATTAATTATTATTTAAATAAACACTTTAGAGTGATTCATATTTATATTAATATTGGTGAATATAATAATATTAAAGCCATTGAAAGACTCCATGCTTTTGGATTTGTCTACGCCTGTTTTTTGCCTTGCTATTATGGAAAATCCGGTCATGCATTGGTTCTTCAGTACTTAAATGGATGTATAAGTAACAGTAAATTAGAAAACATTTATAGTAAAAAAGTTAAGTTGCTTCATGAAATGCTTATCGTGTCTTGAGAGGTAAATTGTGTATAAAGCCATTTTGAAAATTGCTTACCCAATAGGGGTTTCTAGATTACTGAATGTTCTTTTGGATGTGATAGCTGTATTTGTTGTTGCCCGTATTGGTATAACTTATTTAGCTGCATACGGCTTGTCTATGCCACTCTATGTTACGATTTACATGATACTCATTTCGTATCTTTTGATATTTTCTGTAAAAGCCGCTCACTTGCATGAGCATCCATCAAGATTTTCCTCCTATTTTTTTACAGGATTAATATTTTCAGTTGGCTTATCAGTAATTGCGATAATTTTATTTAGTGTAATGCCAACAATCTTATCTCTTCTTGGGCAATCAGCTAACTTAGTAGATATGTCTGGTGGATTTTTTTATTATATAACACTTGGCATGCCGGCGTTATTTGTTTCATCTATCATTAGCCAATCGCTTATTATCCGCTCTCATTCTACTTTGGTCTCAGTGTGTGCGTTTATACAATTTATTATTGGTTTGGCTTCAATTTACTTGCTCACTAACTATTATCATTATGGGTTGATAGGTGTGGCGCTGGGCTTTGATATAGCATATTGGTTTAAATTTTTATTTTTAGGTTGTTTTTTTATTAAATCAAAGCAAGTATCTTTTTCTCAACCTGTAATATTCAGACGAAAATTTAGTGAAGATATGCATTTTCTTCTGCGAATTGGTTGGCCGATATCAGTTCAATACGGAGGCGAATTGATAGCGGGCTCTATCGCAACATTAATGATCGGCCATCTTTATGCACATGCACTTGCTGCTCAGCAGGTTGCAGCTCAGCTTCGTGTGTTTTTGCTTATGGTCCCTTATAGCTTAAGTCAGGCTTCAGCGATACTGATAGCGAAATACCAAAAAAATGCGGAGGGTAACTTAAAACACGAGATCAAAAAGTTATTCAAGCATGCCGTTATAATGGGTTCCTGTGTTATATTTTTAGTTTTGCTGGTTGTTAATATATTCTCAGCTAAGTATGTAAGCTTATTTATTGGTGAAAATCACCCTGACTGGCA
>Ga0208246_1000825_pt1 | contig 20815 bp, 10 predicted proteins | sample RifOxyD2_FD_184039 | JGI IMG/M metagenome (GOLD analysis project Ga0208246, IMG submission 184039) | Soil microbial communities from Rifle, Colorado - Rifle Oxygen_injection D2 (SPAdes) | ecosystem: Environmental > Terrestrial > Deep subsurface > Rock core/Sediment | place: Rifle, Colorado... | reverse complement strand
ATGAATTTTCAAGAAATTATTTTTACACTTACTAAATTTTGGGCTAAACAAGGCTGTATAATTGTCCAACCGTATGATATCGAAAAAGGAGCGGGTACGTTTAATCCTGCAACCTTTTTGAGATGTCTCGGAGAAAAGCCATGGGCAGCTGCGTATGTCGAGCCGTCTAGAAGGCCTACGGACGGAAGATATGGGGAAAATCCCAACCGGTTACAGCACTATTACCAGTTTCAGGCGGTTTTAAAACCGGCACCTAAGAATGTTCAGAGAATATATCTGTCTTCGCTTAGAGCTATTGGTCTTAACCCCGAAAAACATGATATAAGATTTGTTGAAGACGATTGGGAAAGTCCTACATTGGGCGCTTCCGGGCTCGGGTGGGAAGTATGGTGCGACGGTATGGAAATAACGCAGTTTACGTATTTTCAGAACATGGCGGGTATACAACTCAGGCCTATCACAGTAGAACTGACATACGGAATAGAAAGAATTGCTATGTATATTCAAAAGAAAAAGTCCGTTTATGATATAATGTGGAATGATGAAATTAAATACGGTGATATTCATCTTGAGGATGAAAAACAATTTTCTAAGTACAACTTTGAAGAAGCTAATGTAGAACTTTTAAAAGAATTGTTTGATAAATATGAAAAAGAATGTAAAGCACTTCTGTTAAAAAATTTGATGCTTCCCGCTTACGATTATGTAATGAAGACATCACACACGTTTAATCTGTTAGATGCAAGACGTGCAATTTCGGTAAGCCAGAGAGTATCATATATAACAAGGGTAAGAAATTTAGCGAGTGAAGTTGCAAGAAAATATTTAGAAAGTATAACCATCGTAAAAAACAACGACGGATTATGATTACACCGATTAAAAACTCGGATTACACAGATTAGGGCTCGTCTTAAATCTGTGTAATTGCCTTTTGAAATCCGTGCCCGCCACTAATAACATTGGCGGGTAAATAATCTTTAAATTAAAAATGAATAGAGATATTTTATTAGAAATAGGAACTGAAGAGATTCCTTCCGGATATATAAATCCGGTAATTGAACAGCTAAAGATTAAATCTGAAAATGAATTTAGATCCGCCCGTTTAGAATTTAAAAAAATTGATGTTTGGGCGACTTTAAGGCGATTGGTTTTATATGTTACGGAAGTGTCTGAACAGCAATTGGAATTGGAGTCGGAGATTTCGGGACCTACGGCTAATGTTGCTTATTTAAACGGACAACCAACGCAGGTTGCATTAGGTTTTGCTAAAAAATATGGTGTGGATGTATCTCAGTTGAAAATAAAAAATGAACGTATATATATTTTAATAAAAGAGCAGTCATTAAAGACTGAAAACATTCTTTCTGAAATTTTCATAAAAATAATTTCTTCTTTAACATTTCCTAAAACTATGGTTTGGGAGCCGTTACAGTTTAGATTCGCCCGTCCGATAAGGTGGATAGCAGCCCTGTACGGCAAAAAAGTAATAAAATTTCAAATAGCGGATGTGAAATCTTCAAATTGTACATATATACGGTATTTTAAAAAGATAAAAATCGGTGATGTGCATAGATATATAAGTATATTAAGAAATAAAAGTGTAATTGTAGAACCGACGTTAAGAATTGATATGCTGAAGAAAGCGGTTTTATCGCAGTCTAAAGGCAAAGGCGAGATTGTTGAAAGTGAGGATGTTTTTAATGCAGTGAATAATATGATAGAATTTCCAACCGCGATACTTTGCAAATTTGATGAAAAATTTCTGAATTTACCCGAGGAGATAATTATTAGTACTCTAAAGAAGCAAAAGGCTTTTGTTGTAATTGATTCAAGAAAAAATATCATTCCTTATTTTGTAGGAGTAAAAGACGGTATTTCAATAAATATGGATACTGTACGTGAGGGTTTTGAAAAAGTTGTGACCGCGCGTTTGGAAGATGCGGAGTTCTATTTTAATAACGATATAAAAGTGAAGTTAGAGGATAAATTTGATAAATTAAAGGATATTACATTTCAGGAAAAACTTGGCACAATATTTGACAAGGTTCGGCGTATTGAAAAACTGGCGGAATGGTTAAGCAATAATTCATCGGCAAAGGAGAAAATAGATATGTCCGTTCTTGGCCGTATATGCCATTTATGTAAGATAGATTTATCAGCCGAAACAGTTTCCGAATTTCCCGAGTTTCAGGGTGTTTTTGGCAGGATTTGTGCCCGGAGAAACAACGAGGAAAAGCTGGTTTCGGATGGTATTGAACAGCATTGGTGGCCGATAAATTACTACGGCAAAATACCGGAATCATATGAAGCATCGGTTATTTCTATAGCCGATAAAGTAGACACATTGGTGGGAGATTTTGCGATTGGGCTGTGCCCGACAGGTTCTAATGATCCCTACGGTTTAAGGCGTCTTGCTTTCGGTATCATCAGAATTGCAATAGAAAAGGAAATATCGTTTTCTATTAAAGAACTTATAATTCAAGCGATTTCTTATATTCCTTATAGAGCCGATACCAATAAAGAACTCATTTTACAGATTGAAGATTTTCTGAAACAGCGGTTAACAACTTATTTGTCGGATAAAGAAATTAAAACAGATGAAATTGATTCCGTATTGTCGGTTAAATTTGAAAATATTTTGGATTCATATCAATCCGTTGTTGCAGTTAACTCAATAAGAAAACTTCCGGATTTTGAGCCAATCGCAGTATCATTCAAACGAATAGGCAATATACTAAAACAGGCAAAAAAAGAAAACAAGGAAAAACAGGACAGTGAATTAAATATAGAACTCTTAAAAGAGCAAACAGAAAAGGAATTATATGAAAAGTTTTTAGTAATACGAAGCAAAGTTGAAAATTTAATAATTAAAAATGATTATAAATCGGCGCTAAAAGAGTTGGTGTCGTTAAGAGTTTATATAGATAATTTTTTTGAAAAAGTCCTTATTATGGATAAGGATGAAGCTGTAAAAAATAATAGATTGGCGCTAATTAGATTGATATTTAATGGATATAATAAGATAGCCGATTTTTCCAAAATTGTTGTAGAGAAAGAACAAAAAGTCGTCACAAATTAAAAGTCTATTATATTCAGATCATAAATATATTTTGTATCCGCCAAAAGCTACGCATTTAGGCGGATTACCCGATTTTAAAATAAAATCGGGTATGTGTAAAAAATCACAAAAATATGCCTTGACAATATTTTAAGTTTATATTATACTCAATAGTGGTTGGGATAGGATTCCCAATTCATAGTTTTGATATGTTCAATTGTTTTTGTTGGAGGTGTATTATGAAAAAGGCTATTGTTGGTGTGTTGTTGGTCATTTCGTCATTATTTATTTTTACCGGTCTTTTTGCAGATGTAAGAATTACAAAATCCGTTGGGAATGTAACCGTTTATCAAAATAACATATGGAATAATGCCAGTATCGGTATGGCTATAGGACAACAGGACAAGATAAAAACGGGTCCTGTAAGCCGCGCAGAATTGCTTTTAGACGGCGAAAGCAAGATTTGGGTTAATGAAAATTCGGAAGTAGAAGTGAATTCACTTGGTGCCGAAAGCATATTCAAACTGATACTCGGCAAAATAAGGAATAAGATAAAACTTGCAAAAGGCGGAAAATTTACGGTAAAGACCCCGGTTTCCGTTTGTGCGGTAAGAGGTACTGAATTTGTAGCGTCTGATAAAGGCGAGATATATGTTTTAGAAGGGAATGTGGATTTCTCAAATGGCGAAGGTACCGATAATACTAATGTGGGTGAAGGGCAAGGTACCGCGATAGGTGAAAAAGGCACAATACCACCACCGGCACCGCTAACCAGTGAGCAGAAGATAGCAATGGAACAGGAATGGTCTGGTTTTGATGAAGATGCAAAACAAGAAGGTTCTAATATAGATAAAAAAGAAGAAAAAAAGAAAGAAAAAACCCAAGAAGAAGCAAAAAAGGATATTTTGAAAGATGAGATACAAACTTTGAAGCAAGAGCTGATAGAAATTGTTAACAATATTAAAAGTGAAGCTCAGGCAACCAGAGAAATAGCCAATGAAATAAAAGAGGCGGATTTTGCAACAGGCCGCACATTAAAAGATATACATGGTAATGTTGTTAGGGTTGAACAACAGCTAATACGACCTGATAGCCAGACAATGCAATTCCTTAATTTTACCAAAAGAGACGGGTATGTGTATAACGGTAAGTTTAAATATGACGGCACATCGGGCAATAGATTGGATGTTCTAGAAACGAAGGTTACATTCAACAAGAGGTTACCGGAGCAATTGACGGAATGGCCGGGTTTTATTGCAAATCAGGATGAGGATACATTTTACCCGCAGTCAGTATATGTAAGGTTGACAAACCAGACGGATACAATAGAATCTATCGGTGAATCCAGGGCAGCTGGTCAGCTGGACAATGACGGGAAAGTATTAAAGGACCGCACAATATGTACTAACAATTATATTACTACTAACGCCGGTAAGTGGAAATTTGACGAAAATTATGATGCGCTGGATAATGCGATAACGGCAGATGGTGAAGATGCCGGCAATCTTTGGTCAACCGCGATTACCCCAAAAATAAAACTTGATGGTGTAGGTGATACAAGCGGGACCAAATACATATATATGTTTACCGAATCATATGCAATTAATAATAATGGTAAGCTTCTTAATCTGAATGATTTTACAAATACATCCAAAGATCCGTTTACGCTTATGAAGGAAGTTGCTGCCGAAGGAATTATCAGTGCAAGAGAAGGTAATACAATCAGTTCTCCGAGTTTTTTCAGTAAAGGCAATTTGGATCTTGTAATTACGCCCGATATCGTGATAGCCATTGCCACGAAACTGGCAACGCAAGCAGGTGAAATAGCGGACTCGGTAAAATAAAAATTTTGTGAAATAAAAAAACGCTTGACAAATTTCCGGTTATTTTGTATAAATACTATTATTGTTAAATAATATTTTTTAGGGAGAAAGTGGGCATTAAGTGGATAAGTTTTCAAAATTATTAGTAGCGTCGTTGTTGATATTTACAATAAACATAAAATATCTTTCTGCCGAAGATTTTGTAAATACATCGCTCGGTCAAGAACTTGTAAACCTTGGTTTAAAGTTTCTTGATAATCCGGGCGATTTTTTCTTTAACATACATGCTAATAATGAAGACTTCTCTCCGGTATATGCCGATAAGAACGGGGCAATAAGGTTTAATCTATTACCTGCATTTCTTCCGTTTACTTGGGCTAATATCAGCGTAAAAGCAAAACTTTTCAATGAACAGGAAATATTACCACAGATTGATTTGGTTGGTCAATACGGGGATATGCTTGCATTGCGTTTTGTATCAGGCGATGTTGAGCCGAGTTTCAAAGACTATTCCGGTGGTATAGTGTTATCGAAATCAGCCACGGATGAAACCAAGTTTTTCGGAGGAGTCAAATATTCAAATGTTAGTATGGGTGTTAAACTTTCTTCATCTTCAGCGATAGAATTCGGCGAGTTTAGTGTTTCAGAACTTAATTTTGAAATTGCCGATGTTTTTGTATTCACAGGTCTGGTTCATCAGAAGGATATTAATAAACCATCACGACTTACGGTTCAAATGGGATACGGTTTTGAGTATAAAAAGATAGTATCAAGAATAATGGTTTCAAAGAAACATATGGATTTAGGAATGGATATTTATCCTGAAGGACTTTTTGTGTTCCATCCGTTTCTATCCTATCATTGGAATTTCTAAATGAAAAAATTTAAAAGGTTGTTTTCTGCAATTTCGGTTCTATTTATATTCGGGACTACTCTGTTATTAGCGGAAATTAAGGTTGCTCCATATTATTCACTCCAGTTTATTGAAGGTGCTTTTATACCAAATATAGGTGAATGGAATTTTTCTATTAATCTTTTAAGTGACCTGGGTGTAATTGTGAAGCCACAGGGTAGTAAACATTCCTTTGTCGGTTTTTATGAATTAAAATATATGGGTCCGGGACTAAGATCTCAAGAAGGCGAAAAGTTTACCGACAGGGCGATGGACCATATGCTGGTATTCAGACATACCTATAATATATCTGAGATATATTTCCTAAAAAGCCAGATTGACTATATGAAGGAATATAAAAGAACAGGTACAAACGAAGTGTGGGGAACGGGGCTTTATGATTTTAGCCGTACAGGCGGATTAGTTTCTTTTGGCAGAAAGTTTTCTGATAAATTATCCGTTGCAATTACCGAGCAGTATCATTTTCTTGATTTTCCAAACTATACCGATTTGTTTGCGGAATTTCAATCCGGTGGAGAAAATCTTGAAAGTTCAACAGGAAAACAAAATCATAGATTGTATCAAACAGGTGTTTCAGTAGATTATTATGCAAATCGTTTCACATTTGATATTATTCTGCAGAATTATATAAAGCAAAAAGTTACAGTTGAAACTGTCCAGTTAGATGGGACATATTACAGTTCGGCTCTGCAGAAAGATACAATTATTACTTTTGCCGATGGTTACAAACAAAAATTATTTGAAGATAAAGTAGATATTGAACCAACACTGTCGTATAAAATAAAGAGTTCAAACCAGAATTATCTCCATTTTAAAACAGTTGGTTCTACGGAAACGCCAACCTATTATTCCGACTATTACAGTTATAATGAATTGAGTTTTTCTGTGCCGCTTGCATTTATGTTAGGTGAAAAATGGGAAGTTTCTTCAAGTCCGTTATTTGGTATAAAGACATATTCAAAAAGGCAAACAAGGGATGGGGACGGAAATTATACCAACGAGAAACAGAAAAACAATCTTTTTCTTCTTAATTCAGGATTTACGTTCAAACCAAACGCTGTTACGCGAACAACGCTATTCTATGTTTTTCAGGTCCAATCATCCAATATGAAGTTTGAAAAATACTTACCATATAATTATTCGGCCAGTTACATCGGCATAAAATTTGATTATTCATATTAGTATAGAAATTTTAAAAAGATTTGAATGTGTAAAAAATCACAAGAGTTTTTTCCGATACTGCTTTCTGACGGAAAAAGTAACTGGTTGTTTTTTTTTGTTAAAAATATTATTAAATAATTATTGACAAAGACGTAAATATACTGTATATTTAATTATGGGTTTGGGAGGGATTATGAAAAAAATATTTAGCTTTGTGTTTTATACTTTATTTTTGTTTACAGTTTGTTTAGCTGCTGCGAAAATAGATTCTTTTTCCGGAAAGGTTACAATAAACGGTTTCAATGCAGTTGTCGGACAAAAGCTTAATTTAAATGATTTGATAAAAACCTCTTTCAATTCCAAAGCATTAATTTCAATTAACGGACATAAAGTAAATGTATCTCCAAAAACGGAAGCGATAGTTGCTGATTTGGCGGATGACAATTCCTTATTAAAAATTATAGTAGGCAGGATTCGTGCAGCAGTTAATAGATTAAAAACAAGGCAAAAATTTGAGATTAAAACACCGACTGCGATATGTGCGGTAAGAGGAACAGATTTCGCAGTTGAAGTTCAGGAAGACTTAATTACACGGCTTGAAGTTTATGAAGGTATTGTTGCGGCAAAAGAGGAAACAACTGGTAGCGAAGTTCTTGTAAATCCTGGAGAGTTTACAACTATTCAAAAAGGTGAGGCACCTAAAGAACCCGAGAAAATGGAAGAAGACAAGAAAGATGAGGAGACCGAAGACAAAAAGGATGATTTTAAATCGGAAGCACAACGGGAAATATTTATGGAGATTTCAAGGGAATCCGTAATGGAACGTGCGGCGGAAGAAATAAAACTTGCCGAATATCAGAATGGTAAAGCGTTAATAGATGTCTACGGGAAAAGAGTCCGATTGGAAGAGTACGTATACAGACCGCCGGAGAATAAAGCCCAGTTCAAGTATGTCGTGTTGAACGAAAGGGAAAACCGCTTTGATTTCGGGAAAATACTTTTTACTTTTAATAAAGAATTACCTACAAACTTAAATGATGCAACCAAAAATATGTTTCATAGCGAAGGTTCAACACAACCGGAATGGTATTTATCCGGGCTTGATTCCGTTATGTCAAATACATATGATAAAATATTAGAGGAAGCATCCGGCGGAAAAATGGTTGCGGATGATTCTGCAACAATTACAAAATGGAATCTGTTTTTTCCGAATTATAAATTCTATATAGGCAATGCGGATTCAACCGAAAATTCCGGCAAGGGAAAACTGATGTGGCAATTCGTTGATAACGGAGACAATATACCTCAGAAAACTGAATTTACTTTTTTGCCCGGAACTCAATATGAAAGCAACACCGACCCTGCCGTAAGCAGTTTTAATTTAATGCCGGACGGAATAAATACTTTTCATTTTGCATATAAAGATGTCTATGCGGATAATAATTGGGTTGAGAAACATAATTATTTGATTAATGACGACGGTGTAAAACAACAATTTTCAGATATAGTGGATTCGGAAAATGTATCTTCCGATAAAATAAAAGAAAAAATACTAACGCTTAATTTTCAGAATGTATATACATCATCGCTTTTTACCGATAAAAATAGTGTGGATGATGGTTTCGGTAAAAGAATTGATTTAATATTTTCGTCAAAGCTGTTGTCCGATTCGGGAATATTGTCGTTACCGAGTGTCTTAAGCCAATAATATGTAGTTGCCGAGCTTGCTCGGCGCAGTTAATCGGTATAATGCGATTGTGGGATAGCGGGGTAGTGCGATAGAATTATTATATTGTAAGCAATAGATTTTATTAAATAATACAATGCACAATCTCACTATCGGACTATTGCAATATGAACTATATTTTACGGGGGTTTTTGTTATGTTAAAATTGCGCAATATTTTATTATTAAGCAGTTTTTTTATTATTGCTTACTATCTACCGCTTACCGCGGAACTTAAAATTACGCCGGTAGCAAATATTTCTTTATTGGGTGGACAGTATTTTCTTGAAGGAGAAACGGATTCTTTTACAGGTAATGCGAATATTTTCTTTTCACCTGTTATTAATTTTTCTGAAAAGACGGCATTGCTTCCTATTTACCAGGGAATATATTCAGGTACAAAAGATGTAAAAGAGTTGGTTGGCGGTGGAACTTTAACAAGGAAGGTTTTAGATAATTCACTTACGTTAAAAGCGACACATAAAATATCAGATGATTTAAAAGCAAAAGTAAAAGTCGGTTATAAGATGGAATATTTACAGGAAACGGAAGATGAAGATAAGTTCGGGGATGGTTTATTTGATTATAATAGGATAATAGCAGGCATGGAAGGTGAAAAAGCATTGAACGAAAACTGGAACCTGCGTGCCGGATACGATTTTTATATAATGAGTTATCCTAATTATTCGTCATTGATAACTACATACCAGACATCAATAGATACCGCTACATATACGGAAATTTCGAAAAATGCCGGTGAAGATGTGCTTGATTATTCAACACACGAATTGTTTTTTGAAACAATTCGGAGTTTTTCTGAAAAACTTTCAGGTAAAATAATATACGATATTGCATACAAGAGTTTTAATGACCAAACAATTGTAAAAAGCGACGGAAGTTTTTCTTCAAGTAAAAGAAGTGATTTGGTTCATTTATTATCTTTCGGTATTTCTAATAAATTAGAAAAGGTAACTTTAAATATTGTTAATTCGGTGCAATACTATGATTCAAATCAGAATTCTTTTGATGCAAATAGAACACAGTATAATGCGAACTATTATGATTTTTTCCAAAATAATATTATGCCATCCTTAGTATTTTCAATATCAAAAAATGTCAGACTTAGTTTATGGTGGGATGTTGCATATAGAATGTATTTAAAGAGGCCTGCACAGAACGAAAGCGGTGAATATCAGGATTCAAAAATTTCACAAATAACAAATACGACAGGAACCAATTTGGTCATTCCGGTATATAAATCATTATCGTTAAATATAGCAGGAAGTTATAGAGATTCGTCTTCAAATAATAAGTATGAAGCCAATTACAGATATAATTATAATACGTCAAATTACTTTGCTGGGATTAATTGGGAATACTAAAGAGGCAGAATACAGGATACAGAATACAGGATACAGAATACAGGATACAGGATACTCGCCACTTCCGCCACTGAACCTTCGGCGGACAAGAAACCGTCGGCGGAGTAGGCGGGCAGGCAGGATACAAGTAAAAAAGTTATAAGTTAAAATTTTGAAAATTTAAAAATAAATAGATTTAATCTGTGTAATCGGTCGTTAAAATCTGTGTAATCAGAACTTATAAAAAAATACTTGACAATTTTGAAAACATTCATTATAAATATAAAGGTTGCTTTTTATAAGTATTATTAATGTCTTATTGGAGGATAATATGTTAAAGAAATATTCAAGTTTTATTGCCTTAATGTTGGTTTGTTCGCTTTTTTTTGTGAAATGTCTTTATTCAATAAATCTTACCGTTGATACGGGTGTAGAAGGTGCAATGGTAGCAGCTATGAATTTTGTTGATAATCAGCCCTCAAATAATTCTGTTTTTGGACTGACAGGTGTTGATGGCAGGGTGGTTTTAACAATACAACCAAACGTTAATTATATAGTGCATGCGACAAAACAGGGATATGCGCCAACACTTAGAGACCAGATGTTTATGCAGAAAGCAGTTCCGGTTAATACTCCGATAGATAAGACTATTTCATTACTACTTACATCCATGGGTGCAACTGCAAGTGTAGGGCAGATTAAGGTGGGACTTGTTAATGTTTCTACAGGTGCCGCAATAATGGGCGATGTTAGAAATATGGCAACTAGCGAATCCGCAGCGTTTGTATTAGGGTATCTTGACAGTTCTCTAAGTTATACTTCAACTAATTATATTTATATAAATAATGTTCCACCTGCCGATGTAAATAAATATGTAATAAATATATTTTCTCCAAAAGATAATAAAGCACTAAATAAGCAAATACCTGATGCTATCGCAGCAGGTGGAGAAGTTACGGTATTTATGGATTTTGCGAATCGTGAAGCAATGGCTGCCCAGACGCAGGATACAGGAGTTACACCGGAAGGTAATCTTGCTTTTGAGGGCGTAGTCGTTGATACAAATAGCGCCGGAATTCCAAATTTCAATGTAAGATTGGAAGGTAGGGCAGAAGGGTCAGGTTCACCGGATTGTCAGTTTCAAACACAAACGGATACAAACGGAAGGTTTACTTTCTATAATGTCCCTACGGGTAAATATTATGAAATAAATGTCAATGGTTTCGGATATTCGGGTGTATTTGATTTTCCAAGGTCAATGGGTGGTGATCAACAGGACAGCCCCCCGGTTTGCGGTTACTTGTATGACGGTTCACATAAGATAGTAGTACCCTATGACCCGTATAATACGTATGGTGCGCCGGTAATGAATTATGGCGCAAATCATACCAAGTATGAACTTACGGCTATTAACGGTCGTTTGGACGGTGTAGTAAAGATAGGTGGAACTCCACTTCCTTTTGCAGAAGTCATGCTTAATAGTGATGGCGATTTGTGGCAGGGTTATGATATGTATGCATCTACAAGAGATAATTTTGGGCTATTCTCTCCAACGAATGCACGAATAAGAACAGGTAGTGACGGAACTTTTAGTTTAGTAGGAGTATCTCCGGGAAATCTGCAACTTTCTATCAATTCGGATCTTTTAGGAACGCAGTTTATATATAATTTTAACGGTGATTGGAATGCCAGAGATATGGATAATATAACGCGTGTTCGTGGTGGCGATGATAAGAGGGTTGTAGTTTCTACCGAAGCACCGGCGAGTGCCGCTCAGGCGTTATGGTCTGTTTATTGTTCATCAGGTGGTAGATTGCCTTCAGTATCCTATCCTAATCGGATAACAATAAATATTCAAACTGGTGGAGAGACTACTTGTACAATTAAAGGTACTATAAAATTTCTTGACGATTCGGTTGTTTATTCCACAAATCCGGTTGTTGTTATTGCAAGAGAGCAATTTATGGGTGATTGGGCTAATCATAAATCAAAATCACAATTTCAGACTATTTCAGGAACTTTTGCAAAAGGTAGTACTACTGAATATTCAATCAGTGTAGCATCAGGTACTCAATATTTTATTGATGTTCAGTCAGAATATTTAGGAATTGTTAATAGAATGGATTCTCAGGCAAATTTCACAGGGGTGGAAACAGGTGAGAAAATTTTTGATTTTGCATTGTCACCTGCCGGCAAGATAAAAGGTGTTGTTCGTATGCCCGATGGTACTATTTTTAAACCTGTTTTTATGAATTATAATACACAAGGCAGACGCATTAATATTCAAGCACGTTCTAATACCAGTGGTGGTGGATGTTCAATTCCTGAATCAGGTATGTTTGAATTAACAGGACTGGTTTCAGGTTTATATAATGTTACAATTTGGGGAGAAGGTCCTGCATATTACTGGCCAAGGACTATTACTATTAAAGATGTAATGGTTTCTGCAAATAAAGATACTTATTTGGAAATTCCGCTTCCAAGTGCTGCAAAGTGCGAAGCCATAGCGCCGACAATGCCGCAAATGCCTGCAGGAACAACCGGTTATTATTACATAGTTGGATTCCCTTCAGACCAGGTTCTAACCGGAAAAAAGATAGATTTAATTATGGAAAGTGATTCCGACACACCTATTTCATTTAATTATCGGATTTCAAAAATAACCAGTCAAGGTACTTGGCAGCCGACGCTTGCGGTTCCAGGAAGATATAATTTATATTTAATAAAATATGAGCTGTTTGGTGATCCAAATGCTCCCCCACCTTCACAAATGGAAATTGAAGAAGGTAGACCAATGACATCTAATCATCAGACGATAACAGTTATTTCACAGGCGAAGAATGTTGAAATTAAGTATGATTTTTTACAACCGAATGCAACTACATATATTCCTTTTGAAGGTGCTGTAACTGGTAAGGGAAAATTGACCGGTACAATCAAAGGAGAAAATATTTTTACAATAAGCAATTTTGAAAAGATTGGTAAAGAAGGAATGGAAACAGCATTAAGATATATACCAACCGTAATGCTTTATGATATTTCAGGTAACTGGCGTGGATTTTCAGGTGCGAGACCACCAACAGAAAATATAAGGAAATGGAAAACATTTTTTGAACATCCGGACGAAGTAACTAAAAAGGCATTAGCAGATTCACCAGGCAATTATTATATTGACATGCTTCCACCAGGTAAATATATTATGATTGCAGAAACACCAAATTATCCGCCGTTTATGAAAGAAGTTGTTATCTATTCAACTGCAACTACAACACTTGATTTAGATTTTGATACAGCGGTAGGTTCTGGTATTTCAATTTCAGGTGCTATTACATCGACTGACAATATTAAATTGGAAGGTGTGGAGGTTTCATTAATTCATAAGTCTGTTGATAAATATACTACGACGGACAGTAGCGGTAATTATAAGTTGACCGGGCTTCCTAAAGGTATTTACAAGATATTAGTATCCGCTCCCGGTTATGCATTAACGGGTGATAAGATAGGCTTGAATGATGATTTGAAAAATGAAGATTTTCAACTTACTAAGGCAGATGCACAATTAAACGGTGTAGTATATTCTCAGAAACTGCCTTTTGCAAAGACCATTGCCAATGCAAAAATAGCCTGTTATGACGAAACATATAATACTCAAAATCCTACAAAGTATTTACCGGTTTATAAAGCAAAAACAAACAAAAACGGCGAATACTATATTTCTAACCTAATAGCAGGACATATCTACAAAATATATGTTATGTATCCCGGTAAGATAGTTGAATATGTAGAAAAGACACCGGTTGCAGGCGATAATATACAAGATTTTGAATTAAAATCCTTGCCGCCTAAACTGAAAATCATAGTTAAAAAGACAGAAGATCCGAGAAAGTTTTTATTCTTATTTGAATCACCAAAAAAATTAGTTGCACCACCTGAATGTTGGTACAATATTGGTGATAGCTATGACGATGCAAAAGCAACACAAGGGCTTCCTCTTAGCGGACCGAACAACACATACTCATTGTATGTAAAACTTCTGGACATAAGTTTGAATCAAAGTTATAATATGAGAGTCATATCTGATGACGGATCAGGTACTAAATATACTGAAGACATAAGATTTGGTGGTAATGTAATGCGTCAAGCAAAGAAAGAAGTAGCCGAGGGTATCGCCGAGGGTGATAATGTCAATATTGACGAACTTGGTGAAGATAATACTCAGGTTGATATGGATGCCGGTTCATTAACAGCTACTGAGACTAGTGCTTCTTCTCCCGGTAGGGGTGCTCCTTCATTTGCAATAGGTGGTTTTTCATCCAACATCCCCTCATTCAAATTACAGGGAACCGATGATTCGCTAGCATCTCAACTTGTAAATATTATAGAGGATGTGGTTGCAAGCGATGTTTATCAGGTTGATTTAGCAGACGCACAAATGAATAAATCCATTACATTGACACTTAATTACGATAAAGAAAAAGTATCTGAAGGTGATCTTGAAAAACTAAAACTTTATCAGTATAATTCTGAGAATCGTGTTTGGGAATTGGTACCGGGTGTGAAAACAACGGATCCTGTATCTGGAACAGTGTCTATTGGTGTTGATTCAATTACTGAAGCGTATAAATCAACAAGTACATCAACCCGGCTTGCCGGCAAAGCGATTATTTCAAACGGTAGGTTCGTTGTTAATCGTGCGGCTGCTACATCTCAAACCGGAATATTTGCATTATTTAAATCGCAACCGCCAACCAATGTAGCTTGGACAGGTGAGTTCGATATATTTAATTTTCCAAATCCATTTAATTTAAAGGATAAGACAGTAACATTAACAAATGGTGGAGCACTTGGATTGAATCTGTCTACCAGAGGAACAATAATAAAATATTGTTTACCGAGTTCGCTTGGTAGTTCAGTACATGCAAAATTTTATATCTATAACATAGCGGGTGAACTTGTAAGAGAAATAGATGACGGTATACGTTCCGGTGGTTACGTTTACTATCTTGATTGGGACGGTAAGAATGATAGTGGTGACGATTGTGCATCAGGCGTATATTTCCTGATAGCGAAAGCAGGTAATAAGACGATAAATAAACGCAAACCATTTAAATTAGCAATAGTAAAATAGTTATAGAGTTTATTGGGTTATAGAGTTGTTGTATTTATTAGGTATATAGAGTTGAAATCCTTTAACTCTATAACGCTATAACGCTAAAACTCTATGAACTCAACTATGGGGGTAATTATGAAGAAAATTTTTGCAGGTGTAGTTTGTTTTCTTTTTCTATGTAGTCTATCTTTTGCAAAAGGTGTTGGTTCTACTGGTGCGCAGTTTTTAAAAATTGGTATGGGTGCACGTCCTCTTGCTATGGCGGGCGCATTTGGAGCAGTAGCCGATGACATCAATGCTATAAATTATAATCCGGCATCTTTAACACGTATTGAAAAGAAGGAAGTATCTGCTACATATTTAAAATATTTTGAAGATGTTAACGCCGGTTTTATAGGGTATGCTGGGATTTTGGCTGAAAAACATTATATAGGTGCAGGACTCACTTATTTGCAGGTAACAGATATAGAAAAGCGGGACTTAAATGAAACAAAACTCGGTGATTTTGGTGCAACGGACATGGCTTTGTCATTGTGTTATGCCAGAAAAGATATTGCCGATTCCTTGCTTAAAGATCTTTCCGTTGGCGGTAACTTGAAAATAATCAACCAGAAAATTGATACCGATACTGCGTTTACCGTTGCATTGGATATTTCTGCATATTATCCGGCAGATGAAAAATTGTCTTTGGTTATGAATATACAGAACATAAGTTACGGTATTAAATTTGATGAAGAGACCGATCCACTTCCTTTGAATATAAAAGTGGGCGCAGCTTATAAGTTAATAAAAGACTTAACTGTTGCATGCGATTTGGATGAATATATAGTTGATAATAAATTGTATGCATCTATAGGTGCGGAATATACGGTTAAAGAGGTACTAGCATTACGTAGCGGTTATAGATTTGGTTATGATACCGACTCGCTCGGCGGTTTAGCCGGGCTTGGAGCCGGTGCCGGATTCAAATTTTGGGGTTTGACAGTTGACTATGCCTTTGTTCCATTCGGCGATTTAGGTGATACCCACAGAGTATCCTTCGCCGCCAAGTTCTAACGCGCGGAGGTCGGACCTACTGGACCGACTGAGCACGTTATCCCGACTACCCGAAATAAAATAAGGTCGGGATAAGCGCGCTTGTTCACCGTGGCGGGGAGTTCGGACCCACTGGACCGAACGAGTATATTACCCCGAAGCATATCCTGAAAATTTCGACACAATAGCGGAGAAATTTTCGGATGCCCATGCAAGGGGAACATTTATAGAATCTGATATATGCGGATATTAAAGCTGATTAACAGAAATATTTCTCTTGTAACAATCATGTCAATCTGCCATATCGGGACAGTATTTTCTTCCGACATACAGTTGGTGCTCCAAAAAAAAACAGCTTGACAAATTTTGTTTTTTACTATAAAATTACTTTAGTATTTAATTTTTTTTATGGAGGAACTATGAGAAAAACGATTTTGCTTTTTTTGTTTTCTACCTTTTTATCTTTTTACCTTTCTACCCGAATTTACGCTGATAATTTTACAAAAATACCGCTCTATGGTGGTCAAGTAGTAACTGCTTCAGTTAGTCCATCGAATCCATTGGTACTATATGCAGGTACAACGTATGGAGGTTCCTTTGTAAGTAAAGATGGTGCTGTTACTTGGACAGCGCTTGGAACAATTGGTTACAACAATCAAAATGGTATGAGTTCGATTGCAATAAATCCAACTCAACCAAATGTAATTGTAGCAGTAATGTTTAATACAAACTATGCTGTTTCACGGTCCGATGATTATGGTGCAACGCTTTCTGGTATAGATACTTTTTCTGGCTCTGAAGATGGCAGCCAAAGTTTGTATATGACAAAAGTTGTGGCATCAACAAAAAATCCTGGAAAATTTTTTGTTTTGGGAACCGATCGTTCAGCTTTAACAGGAGTATTATATAAATCTATTGATTCAGGTTTAACTTGGGAAAAAACTGCTTTTTCGGCTTCTAATCAAACTATACAAGATATGGCTATAGATAAAGACGATAATTTATATGTTGCTGTTGCTGATGTATGGAAATCTGAAAATAGTGAACCTATAGGCCAGAGTGCCAGCAATGTAATAAGCGGATATTTAACAAAAAGCAGCGATGATGGTTCTACTTGGACACAATTAAAAACTTTTAATGGGTATCCGATGTACATTCAGGCATCATCAGGTACAATTGCTTTAGTAAATAATATGTATGGGAATGATTCTGGTACTTATATAAGTAGAGATGGTATAAACTTTTCATCTTCAACATCGCTATTACATAATTCTTGTTTTGTTACTCCAGATGGTGATAAGATTTACGCCATAGGTAATGATAAAATTCAAACCTCATCTTTTACCAGCTCAGCATGGAATTCGGCTGTTACTATTTCAAGTGAGACATTTCTTGTTTTGAACGATGTTTATTATAGACAAATAGTATTTGATTCATCGAATGCTAATATATGTTACATGACAGATTTTGAAGTGGGTATGATGAAAAGTATCGATGGTGGTTATACATGGAGTATAGTTAACAATGGTATGGGTGGTATGGTTATAGTTTCAGGTGCCAAAGATCCAGCAGGAAATATGTATGTATGTAGTGGAACAAGAATATATAAAGGTATAAATAATGGACAATCTTGGAATATGGTGTATTATCCAGATGATGGTCCTTATAATCCAGGGAATCCTACTAAATCACACAAGTTCGATTGGGGTAGCAGTGTTGTTATAGCTCCGGCGGCTAATAATGTATTTGTAGGGTGTGCGGGAGATTTATGGAGAACAACTGATGGTGGCACGACTTGGACAACAGTGTTTTCTTCCGGCTCTAATTTCACAAGTGAAGCAGCAGGAACAATAAGGTTTTCAGGAATTGTTTGGAATAATTTGAATCCAACAATAGGATATTTCGCAATAAAAGAATATCTTGGATCTTCACTTCCAAATCCAGCTGGCAAAAATTATATCTTCAAATCCACTGACTCAGGTGCTACCTGGAATGCGTTGAATTTAACTTCATCAGATTATTCTATAACTTCATTAGCAATAGATCCTGTTGATTCTACTATTTTATATGTTGGTATGGGCGATTATGCAACTTATGTTGATGCATCGAATAATAGATATGGTGGATTATGGAAAATAATTGACGATGGTGTGAATGCTCCAACATGGAGTCAGATTGCACATACAGATAAAATACCACTAAATATATGTGTAAGTTCGTATGCCTTATTATTATCTGGAGTAGAACAGAACGATAATTCATTATATAAGTATTATCAGCCAACTTATTATTCTAAGGATGGCGGTGTAACTTGGGCTGAGATTACAATAGGTGATGGTTTAACTACAGAAAGTATGAATTCTACGGTAGCGATTAAATATTCGAATTCGATATATTATATTACTGATGGTCAAAGTATCTTTGCAGCTATGGACCCTCAAGCTAATTTCAACAAAATTGTAGAGGCGGGTGAATTAGGAACTATAAAATGTTTGATAATTGGCTCGATGTATAGCGGTGCAAACAAAGGGCTTTATAAACTTACATATGCTCCGAAATTACTTACTGAAGTTATAGAGAAATCAAAATTATATGGATACCCAAATCCGTTCAATGCAGAAAGTGAAACAATAACACTAAAATATTTTGTACCTCAAGGAAAAACAGTAACTTCATTAAAAGTAAGTATTTATAACATCGCTGGTGAATTAGTTAACGAAGCACCAGAGGAAAAGTATATAGTGCCTGGTTATGCTTATTATTATAGTTGGGATGGAAAGAATTCAAGTGGTGAAAAATGTGCTGAAGGTGTATATATTGTAATGTTTGATTCTAATAATGATACAGTGAAAACAAAAGTGGTCTTAACGCGATAATTATATTTCTGAAAATAAAGACTATAATGTTATTAGGAGGGTTTGAACATGAAAAAAATAATAAGTTTTATTATGCTATTTGGTTTTGCGTGTTTGATTAATGCTTCAACTATTTCTGACAAATCAGGAACGACTGGTTTTACGTTTTTAAAAATTGCTCAGGGTGCGAGAGCAACGGCGATGGGTGAATGTTATGTTGGGCTTGCAGACGATGTGAATGCAATATACTTTAATCCTGCAGGACTATCACAGACAACAATGCATGAAGTTAGTGCAAGTTACGTAATTTGGTTTGAAGATATAAGCAAGTCATATGTAGGATATGTTCATCCGCCGTTTAATTTCGGCACAGTTGGGCTTTCAATTAATTATATAGCTATTCCATTTGAGAAAAGGACAATTGAGGATGATAATAATTACAGCAAGGTAACTTTAGCAAACTATGTTATATCAGCGGCATATGGTAAAAAAATATCGGAAAAAATATCGGCTGGTGCCGTTATAAAAATAATTTCCGAAGATTTAGATACAAAAACAAATAGTGGTTTTGCTGTTGATTTAGGTGGTTTATATAAAATGAAAGAGACATTTAATCTGGGCTTATCTTTACAGAACATAGGTGGTAATGATACTCCTATGAATTTACGTTTAGGTGTATTAAAAAATCTAATGGATAAAAAACTATCTTTACTTAGCGATTTATATTATGGGCTTGCAGACGGTACAATGTCTTTAGGCCTGGGTGGGGAATATAAATTGAATGATTATTTTTGTCCTCGCTTGGGATATAGGGCTAGATTCAATAACAGTAATCTTACCGGACTTGCAGGATTTACCGCAGGTTTTGGACTTAAATATCAGAAATATAATTTGGATTATGTGCTTGCACCATATGGTGAATTAGGCACAACCCATAGATTGGATTTTATTATAAAGTTCTAAGTGAAAAGTAGAACGGTTTTATTATAATTGCTTGATTAATAAATATTTTCTAATACAGCAAATAAATTATTTTATTAGCAAAATATTTTTTTACAAATTGAATTTTGTTATTTATCGTCGGTAAATATTGCCATATTGCTTACCTCGGCAAAAAAAAATAAAAAAATAAAAAAAGTACTTGACAAGTTTTTATATTTTTGCTATATTATTACAAACACGAAAAAGCTCGTGTTTTGTGTTTAAAAAATGAAGTTTGAAATAAAACAATCTTTTAACTCAAATAAAAAGTTGTAATAAGTTGAGCAGGAGATATGTCGCTTCTTTTGTTCTTTGAAAACTGAATAAATTTGTGATGAGGTTACAAAGTTAATTTCTATTAGTATATTATTAAGTAATGTTAGAGCTATTTCAAACAATCTTTTTTTGGAGAGTTTGATCCTGGCTCAGAACGAACGCTGGCGGCGTGCCTAACACATGCAAGTCGAACGGGTTCTTGCAGAACACCGCAAGGACTAGTGGCAAACGGGTGAGTAATGCACAGGTCAACAACCATTAAGTGGGGGACAACTTCGCGAAAGCGGAGCTAATACCCCATAAGACTACGCCCAGGTTATCCTGGATGAAGTAAAAGTTTTAACGTAAGTTAAAACGCTTGATGACGTGCCTGTGTCCTATCAGGTAGTTGGTGAGGTAACGGCCCACCAAGCCTATGACGGGTAGCCGGTCTGAAAGGATGAACGGCCACACTGGAACTGAGACACGGTCCAGACTCCTACGGGAGGCAGCAGTGGGGAATTTTGCTCAATGGGGG
>Ga0208246_1000824_pt1 | contig 20816 bp, 14 predicted proteins | sample RifOxyD2_FD_184039 | JGI IMG/M metagenome (GOLD analysis project Ga0208246, IMG submission 184039) | Soil microbial communities from Rifle, Colorado - Rifle Oxygen_injection D2 (SPAdes) | ecosystem: Environmental > Terrestrial > Deep subsurface > Rock core/Sediment | place: Rifle, Colorado... | reverse complement strand
ATTTTAAAAACAACAAATCTGTTAATAGAATCATTTATGCTTTAGTTTATACATTAAACAATGGAGAGGTACCCAACAAATTTACACAACTTTCTTGACATCAGCCATTGTATGGTTTTTCCAAACGTTCCAAATAAGGAATTTTGTTGCTATCCGAAAACTTTTGAACCCGATTATCATCTTTCACGCATATACTACGAAAAAGAGTGAAATTCTACTTTAAAACTCAAGATACTAAAGTATAAGAAAGACAAATGAAGAATGACTAATGAAAAATGACTAGTGAAAAAATGAAAACAAGACTGTTGCAAGCCTAATATTAAAATATGGGAAATCCGTGAAGGGAAATTTCCATAACTTTAGGTTTTACTGTGAATAATGGGATTAACATAGAACCAGACCAAGGAGGAATTTTTTTATGGGAATATCAAGTGAAAGCCATGGAATCAAATTACTGGCTTGGGGCATTAAAAAGTCTCCAAAAATCAAACAATCTGTCAACAGCGCAGCAAAGGTCACCGCATGGGTAATGGCCAATAGTCCCGCAAAATATATAGCCCAAGATTTATTAAAAAGATCTTATAATTCATATGGATGGACAGAAAGGGCTGAAGCATGGAATAAAAGAGGGTCTCTTTTAACCGAAGATATAGAAATGCGCAATAATTGCTGGCAAAGGCATCTTACAATGTACAAAAAGTCATTTGACAAAGCAGTTGACCCTTCCTCTGGAACAGATTTTTTGAGGTTCACTTCTTCAGAAAGAGATTATTTTTATGATCATCTTCTGGAATCTAATCCTCTTAGACATGGCGGTCTCTTTGTTTTTTCATGGTTTGCAACCTTTGCCGCAATAGGCATCATAATAAATAAGCTAGATATACCTTTAGTAAATGATAAAACACTCGTTTTTGGAACAGCGGTACTGCCCGCTTACTATTTTCTTTTAAAACCTACAGTAGATTTTTTTATTACACCAAGAAGTCTGCATTTTAAAATTGAACGCTTTAAAAGCCTGATGCAGACAATATAATTAAACCTCGATTATTTATAGACGAACAGAATTCTAGCAGAGTGTTGAAAATTTTCCCAGGTATGAACCCCGATTTCCTAATCGGGGTGAATAATCGGGATAAAGAAAGCTATGGAATCAGGTTCTTAGCCCATTGTATGCAACCTTATCCTTTAGCCAACAAGGCTGCTAACCATATTATCTAACTCCTCTTTTATAATCCGGCCAAAATCTTTCTTTCTCAGTGCAAGTTTTTCGGTTATCCCTACGACCTATCCTTGTCAGGATAAAGGGAGATGTTTTAATGAAGTTAAATAAAATACAGTTCTTTCTATTTGTAGTGTTAATTTCTTTTTCATTTTTACTCTACGGATGTGGAAAAACAGATACCACAGCTTCTTTAGAAAACTCTCAAAATTTTATATCCAGTGCAACAGAAACGTGCAATATATATAATATATATTATGGAGACATACACTCACACACAGCCTATTCCAATGATGCCTATATCATACAAAAACTTATACTTGGCATAAATCCTATTGGCCCATATGGAGCTATCCAAAATGCAATATCAAACGGATTGGACTTTGTGGCCATAACAGACCATGCGGAACAGCTTGATGTTAAAAATAATCTTTACGGAAGATGTAATAATGAATGGATTGACACGCAACTTCAGGTTAATGCCACAAATGGAGAAAAAATTGTCACCTTTATAGGCTGGGAATACACAAAAACAGCCGCGGTTAAAGATGGTAGCGGGAAATTAGTAGATGTCCCGGGCGCAGGGCATAAATGCGTAATTTTTAAAGATGCTAATGTCCCTCCCTCCCCTTTTGGCGCAACCGATACAAATGGCCCAAATGACTTATGGAATTATCTTAAAGGGTATGATTGCATTACCATTCCGCATCATTCGGCAAGAGGAGAGGCCCCCGAAGCTGGGGCTTCATGGGATGAATATGATATGAGTACGGACTGGAACTATATCCCTGCAAATCCAAGGATACAACCATTGGTTGAAATTTTTTCCGTTCATGGAAGTTCAGATTATTCAGGATGTGAAGATGCTGTTCCGGGCTTTAGAGATGAAAGGTCGGTAGAAAGCGCTCTTATGAAATGGTTTGACACTCAAAATCCGGCCTATAAACTTGGAATCGTCGGATCTACCGATAATCATATATCACAACCCGGCAGCTGTATTGAAGAGATAAAAGACGCAGTCCTTCCACAAGAAGGAGATTATACGGGAGGGCTTATCGCGGTACTTGCAAAAGAAAAAAATAGAGACTCCATCTTTGAAGCTATGAGAGCAAAAAGAACATATGCTACATCAGGTCCAAGGATAAATCTCTTCTTTACTGCAAAAATAAAGGGAGAAGAAAAAGAATATGTAATGGGAGAAACAATCAAACTGGATAAAAAAGGGATTGTTGAACTTACCATTAAAGCAGGTCCCGGAAAAGAAAATAACTCAAAAATAGAGAAAATAGTAATTACAAAAGCTACAAAAAGTGGAGTGGATAGAAACACCGTGATAGAAGGAGATAGAGGAAATATACAATTTACAGTTAATGAGCCAACCTATTTTAGAGTGACCGCTTATCAGTCACCCACAAGGAGATGGGATGCTACAAACGGAACATGGGTCATAACAAATGAAAGGGCGTGGTCATCACCCATTTGGATAGAGTTGTAAAAGATTGAGGCGAGTTGACAAAATACAAAATTTTTGTGACATTGCCATTTTTAATCAAGTTGCAAGTGTATTAAAAAGTTCAAACTTTGTTTTCGTTGTAGGATATACAGGAAATTCTCTCAATATATAATCATTAGCGCCTAATAATAATGGAAGATCCCAAACCTTCACTTCAATCCAATATGGAATAGTAATATTTTTTAAATCTGGCACCGTTTCTGACCTGGAAGGAATGTCAACTGTAACAAGTAAACCGTTAGGATTCTGAGCTCTAAAACGCCAAAATCTTAGATCACAATAATCTCCTTTACCTTCAATCTTTTTAATCGCCCTTCTCAATCTTGGATCAGGAATTTGCCCCGCGTTCAAATACATTTTATTTTCCTCACAATCACGATAGAATTTGCGTTTAGCAACACCAAAACATCGATACGGAACATTCTCTTTTCTCCTTACTTCAAAAGCTCTTGTAAAATTAACTTGTGTACTTCTTCTGATCCCGTCACCATTATCCGATGTCCTCTCTCTAAATCTAAAATGAGGAGCCCATTCATTAAATCTATTAAGAGCAATGCTTTGAACATAACAATCATGGTAATAAAGAGGAAGTTGAAAAGGGAGCGAAAATTCCGAAGCAATTTGATTTAAAACAACTTCTGGATTATATTGACCGCTTCGAGGATCAATCAAATATCTTGATTCAAAATAAGATAGAGATTTAAACCCAAGATTATGTAATTTTCTGGCAAATAGTTTATATTTTAAATCTACGGTTTTAACTTGAAGCCCTATAGCTGTAACAAGGGCGAGAGAAAAAGCGGCTGCTTGATAAAGAGACGCCTCAAAAGGGGTTGTGGGAGGATAGAAATAAGTAGCCCCTCCCATATAAGCAGCTTGAGAAGAATCATGCCATACGATATCCGCAATCAAGGTATCCCAATCTATCCCTCTCTTTATAGTCGCAAGATGCTCTGAAAGTGTCCGTCCTCCTACTTGCGGTGGCGAGTTTCTATATTCTTGTATTATACTGCGAGCTGTTAAAACCGGTTTTTCTGCCAACGGTTGAGCCAAAGCTAAAACAGGGGCCTGAATTTCGGGAGGACAAGCGCCTGAATAAATATAATCCAAAAGAAACTTTGCAACAGCTGTAACTAAAGCTCCAGTTAATCCCCCCAAGGCCTCATTTTTTACAAATTCTCTACCGAAACTTCTCAAGCCGCTTTCATCAATTTTTATAAGGTCTCCAGGCTGATTAAAGTTGACTGGCCGATGCACAACCGGAGGTTGATCAGCAAGGATTACAGCTGAAAGAGTTGTTCTTCTTGGAACGGTTGCAACACTTAAACCCATATTTCATTATCTCCTCTTTTCGCACTCCACTTATATATCTTCGAAAAATCAGGAGATAAATTTCATTAAATAGTAAGCTTAAACCCCTTTGGCTACTAACTGGTCTTCAACATCCGTCTACCACTTTCCTCTTATATTTACAAAAGACTCACTAATACCCAATTTACCGACAAGCGAAATTGCAGATTTCACTATAAGGGCAATAACCGCATTGAATAGCGCCCGGAGTTGCGTGAAAAGAAGAAGAGCGGATGCCATCTTCAACTTTTTTAATTTTATCCCAAATTTTATCTAATTCTTTTAGCTCTTTTTTTGTTGAACCTACGTGCCCGCTATCTAAAAAATGAAGCTGCAAAAGATCCGGTATTTTCCCAAACATCTCCTGCCATGCCATAGAGTAGATCGCAAGTTGCATACTGTTTTTCGCCTTTTTATCAGCGCTCTCCTGATCCTTAACTTCCGTAGATTTAAAATCAACAATTATGAGCCTGTCGTCTGTCGTCTGTTGTCTGTTATCCGTCAAAACCAGATCAAACCTTCCTGCTATTTGAACATTTCCTCGTTTAAATTTAAATTCTTTTTCAACAAACTTAGGGGTAAGAGTTGATTTTTCCGCCTCTTTATAAAACTTTTTCAAAGATTTAATCCCGACCTCAAATCTTCTTTCTTCATGCTCTCTTGATATAAAACCTTCAGAACTCCAGTTATTTTTAAAGGCATCTATCAAATCTTTTTCCACAAATTTTATATTTTTTATCCTGGCAGAAAAATATGATTGCACAGCTTTATGCAAAGCCGATCCATACATAATTGTATGGCTTGGAAGAAGAGGAACATTTAAGATATGAACATACTTGTACTTTAAAGGACATGTCAAATAATCATCTATAAGATAAAAAGAGAGATGTAAAATCTCATCCGGCTTGATCTGTTTAAATGGCGGACATTTTATCTCCTGCGGGGCAAAAAGCTCGATCTGCTCGATAGCGCTCTTTTTAAACGTTTTAAGGTCTGCCTTAGGTAGATCAAGAGCCTCCAGAACAAACGGAGAAACTTTTCTCTCTCTTTTGCCTCCGCAATCAAGTGAAGAAGTAAGAAAAAGCTCTGTTTTGGCTCTTGTCATCGCAACATAAAAAAGGCGCCTCTCTTCCTGAACATGAGCCTCTTTTGAAGGGACATTCTCTTTTATCAATTCACATGGCAATTCAATCGGATCTTTTCTGTCCCTTACGGGAAATCTGTCCACAACCAAAGAGACTAAAAAGACAACAGGGAATTCAAGGCCTTTGGACCTGTGAACGGTTAAAATATTAACAGCATCAACCTCCGTATCAACAGTAGCGACTTCCGGATTTTCCCCAGCCTCCTTCAAGACATTCAAATATCTTACAAACTCAGAAACTCTGTCTATCTCCGCTATTTCTTTAAAGGCTCTTACTTTATCAAAAAATGTTGCCAAGTTTTTAACCTTGTTTTCACTTTCAAGAGACTCGTAAGCCGTTAACTCTTTTAAATATCCCGATCTCTTTAAAAACTTATAAAGAACCTCTCCCGTAGTATGAGTCTTTGCAAAATCAAGATAAAATTCAACATCAACCATTATTTTTTTTATCGTATCAATCGATTCAGACTTCAAGTCGTTTAGCACGAAAAAAGAGGAACCTTCCACCTGCGTTTCATCCATATGAGAATAAACATAATGAAGGGTAAAATTCCGCCGTCTGGCAAAAGTATTAATTTTTTGCATATCATGCGCATCTAATTTATAAATGGAAGAGATAGACAACTCATACAGTGAAACACTATCAGCCAAATCTCCTATAACCCTTAAAAAAGAGATAACCAGTTTTATCTCTGGAAAAACATAAAGGCCTCCCCCTCCTGAAAAAACATAAGGGACATTTAAAAGGTTTAATGCTCCAAGGAATGGCTCAGCGTTAGCCCTTGACCTTATAAGAACGGCAAAATCTTTTAGTCTATATGCTCCCCCTTCCCATTTTTCTTTAATTGTCTTTGCCACAAAGTCGGCCTCTGAAGAAATCTTATCAAAGCTTTTATATTCCGGCTTATAAACACATTTATCATTTTCTGCAATCAGCTTTTTATCAACTTTATTTTTTACTTCCAGCCGTTCCGGATTATTATGTTGAATCAGTCTGTATGATGAATCCAAAATCAGCTGGGTTGACCTGTAGTTTCTTTTTAAAACAATTTGTCTGGCTTTTTTATATGTTTTAGTAAAATTTAAAATATTAGAAACAGCAGCTCCACGGAACTTATAAATACTTTGATCATCGTCTCCAACAACAGTTATATTCTGATTTTTGCAGGCAAGAAGTTTTAATAATTCAAATTGAGAATAATTTGTATCCTGAAATTCGTCAACTAAAATATATTTAAATTCCTTTTGGAATTTTTTTCTGATAACGGGATGTTCACGAAAAAGTTTTAAAACCAAACAAACCTGATCTCCAAAATCTATAAATCCTTTTTTCGCCTTAATTTCCTGATACTTTTTATAAACCAAAGCAACTTCTAGTTGTTTTTCCGCCTCTTTCAAATCACCTTCTGCCTCCGGTAGTCGAGTTTGTAGCCCGTTATCTGTTGTCTCCTGTCTCTTCAAATTTATCTCCGCCCATTGCAAATACTCTTCAGAAGAGATGTCTTCATCCTGGGCCCTGGAAATTACACCCATCAACGCCTCTATATGTCTTACAGGATCGCTAAGAGAGCTGTAATGATTCAAAGGAAATTCATGCCAATGTTCGCGGAATAAAACCATCTGCTCTTCATAGGATAAAACTCTGTAATCCGGCCTAAGTTTTAAATTAATGGCATAATCACGAAGAATTCTATCTCCAAAAGCATGAAATGTGGAAATTTGAACGTCAACATACCCATATGGAACCAACTTGTCAACTCGCTCTTCCATTTCATTGGCAGCCTTATCGGTAAAAGTAAGCGCTAAAATTTCACTTGGCTTCGCTAATTTTGAAGATATAAGATAGGCTATTTTGCGTGTTATGACCGTTGTTTTTCCTGTCCCGGCTCCCGCTATTATTAAAAGCGGTCCCTTAGAATGTTTCACTGCTTCTATCTGTTCATTATTTAAGCCTCGTGCAAGCTCTTCTTCCGTAGCAAAAGTATTTAAAGCTGTCATTACAAAACAATTATATCACTCTTTAATATTTTGCCCCCCGCAAAGTTTCACTAAAATGATACAATTCATTATATGTTTGCAGAAATTGTTCTCGCAAAAGCGCCTCCTAAACTTAATAAAATATACCATTACGAAATTCCCGAAGAGTTAAAAACAATATTATCGATTGGCCATCAGGTTTTAGTTCCCTTTGGCAGCAGTAAAAGGGTTGGGTACGTCATCGGATTTTCACAAACAAGTGAAGTTGAAAAGACAAAGCCGATAATACAAATAATCTCAAAATATCCGGTCTTTACAAAGCACGGGCTTGCCCTTGCAAAATGGATATCAGAATATTATCAATGCTTTTTCCTTTCAGCCTTAAAAGCTTTTCTTCCCCCTACAATAAAGAAAAGAGAGGGGCAGAAGCGGTTTTCTTCCAGTTGGGGCGGTTCTCCCAGTTGGGGCGGTTCGCGAACCGCCCCAACTGGGCAAGATATCCTAATAGGTCAAGGCATCCCAACAATCAACCTCACCCTCCACCAGCAGAAAGCCTTAGACCAAATTCTTTCATCACTAGATAGCCCAGAGGGAGATCAGATTCTTCTTCATGGAATCGCGGGTTCAGGCAAAACAGAAGTTTATTTAAAAGTTGTTGAAGAAGCAATTGCACGAAATAAAGAAGCAATTATATTAGTTCCTGAAATTGGTTTAATATCCCAAATAGTAAAAAAATTCAAAGAAAGTTTCGGACCTATGGTAGCGCTCCTCCATAGCGGGCTAAAAGACAAGGAATATTTTGAAGAATGGGAAAAGATCGCTACGGGAAAATCAAAAATAGTAGTAGGAACCCGCGTCGCGATATTTGCCCCGCTAAAAAGCTTAAAAGTGCTGATACTGGATGAAGAACAAGAATCAACATATAAACAAGAACAACACCCAAAATATGATGCCCGACGTATAGCTGCATATATGTCCCAAAATTTTGGGATTGTTACAATTTTGGGATCAGCAACCCCCTCCATTGAAACTTTTTACAAAACTCAAAAAGGACAAATAAAACTTATAGAAATGCCTGAAAGAATAAATAAAAAGCCTCTCCCTTCAATGGAAATTATAGACATGAAAAATGCAAAGGCGCAAAATTTCGGATCTAAATTATTATCTTTAAAGCTAAGAGAAGCAATAAAAAAGACCTTGGAAAAAGGAGAAAAAGTAATTCTTTTTATAAACAGGAGAGGATTTTTTACTTTTCAAACATGTAGGGAATGCGGGTATACAATTCAATGCCCAAATTGTGCCACATCTCTTATATATCACTTTAAAGAGAATAAATTAGTTTGCAGCCATTGCAACTTCACAACAAACATAAACATTATATGTCCAAAATGCCAGAATTCCTCTCTTGTTTTTTTAGGAATCGGAACTCAAAGAATAGAAGAAGAGGTCGGTGAAGTTTTTCATGATTCCCGTATAATAAGGATCGATAAGGACTCTGTATCAAAAAAAGGATCTCATGAAAAACTTTTTGCAGCATTTACACATGGGAACGCCAATGTTTTAGTTGGAACACAGATGGTCACAAAAGGGCTTGATTTGGCCTCTGTAACTCTTGTAGGAGTAGTTTCAGCCGATTCTATGTTGTATTTGCCAGATTTTAGAGCTTCAGAAAAGACATTTCAACAACTTATGCAAATTGCGGGGCGCACGGGAAGACACAATTTACAGGGAAAAGTTATTATTCAAACATTAAATCCAGACCATTATGCCATAAAATACGCAGCGGCCAATAATTACAAAAGTTTTTATGAAGAAGAAATCAAACAAAGAGAATCTCTATCCTATCCTCCATATACAAGTTTAATAAATATTATTATTCAAGGAAAAGAAGAAAATAAAGTTATAAAAACCTCTGAAGATTTAAAAGAAAATTTGGAAAATAAAATTGTATCTTCACCCCGATTATTCACGGTAAAATCTGACGAAATCTTTGATTGTCAAACCGTAAAAGTCCTTGGACCTACAAAAGCTACAATAGAAAAAATTCGAGGGGACTTTAGATGGCAAATACTTTTAAAAGGAAAAGATATCACAGTTTTACAAGAAGTAGTAAAAGATTCCATAAAAAAAATAATTATCCCTCTGGATATACGCATAAATGTAGACGTAGAACCCATTAATATGTTGTAAGACTGGGAAATGAGTTGCGAGTCGAAACCAAAAAACCAGCTCTAATAATAAAAAATGAAATCAAAGAAAAAAGTTTACGACAATAAAACATGAGCAATTTATCGGTTGTAACTACAAATAGAGTTTTTTCTACGTCTACGCCCACAGAGAAAAAAGAAATTAAATCAACCAAAGATAAAGATGTGGAATCAAGCAATAATTCTGCCGGCTATACAATAACAACTTATTCTCCCAAAGAAGATAGATATCCTGATTACGGCATAATTTTTCTGGGAGGAGCTTGGCATAATGTAGAAAATTATGACGAATATCTTACCTCTATTGCAATTAATGGGACAAAAGTAGTTGCAGTTCCTTATCCTGGGCACAAAGGAGCCCCGCAGGTTTCAGCAAAAGCCTTCAAATCCCTTTCTTTCACTGATTATGTAACAGTATCAGCACAAAATATAAGAATAGTGATGGAATCAGATCCGACACGTCATTGGTTAATAGTCGCACACAGTATGGGAAGTTTAGTCCTTAAGGAAGCCATTAAACATCTTCATTCCACAGACACAACATCTTTTGACAAAATAACAGGCGTAATACTTCAGGCGCCGGCAGGCCCAAGGCTTAGAGTCGGAGGGCCAATGATGGGTTTCTTTATTTCTCAAATTCCAAAGTTGCCATCAGGAGAAGTAATCGCAACAGACAGACAAATTTCTAAGATGTTTTTTAATGGGGCTTCACAACCCGAAGGATTTACGCTGCAACCTGAACCGTTAAAAGTTGTAGCAGGCTGTATTCGCGCAGTCCTGCAATATAAAAAATCTGAAGGTTTTTATGACATCCCTTTATACATATTTGAATCAGACCAAGATCTTGTATCACTAACAGGAACCGGAGGGGACATAGTAACTTTTCGTAACAACAGAAATAAAGATTGCTTTCTCAAAACAGTAAGAGGCAATCACGAATATGCAATAACAAATCCTGAAGAAGCCGCATTGTTTACCGTAAAGGCCTTAGATGTTTTCAAAAAAACAGCTGGTAAACAATGAGGGATAATATTTATGCATAGGGAAATAACATCCAAATATACTAGTCGAGTAATCAGGTTTTATAAAGAGATGCGAGCTTTTCGAGGGAATTTTAATGTTTTCCCAAAAAATACAAGCTCGCCACTTTCGTTTATAATATCTCATACAGATATAAGAAACTCTTTTGTTGCATTAGACCAGCAAGAATCAAGGGTCGTTACCAACCAAGGGATAAGCATACAAGAAAAGCCATTAAGTACTGACCAATCTTTAGCCTTATTCTACACTCCGCTGCCTGATAATGATAAGAATATAGTCCTTCTTATCACTCACGGCATGGGGCACTCTCCTGTCCATTTTCATAAATTAGCAATGATTTTGTCTGAATCAGGGATAACCTGCGTATGCCATTCTTTACCGGGTCATCATGGATCAAAAAGTTTAACCAGAAAAGAATTTACAAGGTTTGGGATCGAAGATTACTCTTTAAATAACGGTCAAAAATTAATTGAGGTTGCGAATTTATATAAAAATAAAGCTCTTTTTGCCTTTGGCCACAGCATGGGAGGGTGTACCTCTTTAAGAGGGATAACACAACTACAAGAAGCTGTCCCTGACAATCTAACTGGGATAATATTATTAAGCGCAACCTTAAATAGTGAAGCTCCGTTGAGACTTACACCCCCTGTTGTAAGGTGTTTTGGAACAAATATTGGTAAACTTGTTACACATCACCCTTTCGGATATTCTAAAAAAGGGGCTTTTTCTGCTTTCTTTAACAAAAGCTTTTATGATGATTTCACTAAAGAAGATTTTGACAGTTTTTGTGAAAGTTATCAAAAAGAATCTTTTAGTACAGGACTTGAACTTTTAAGATCAGTTACCCTTTTTAAATTAATGCCTTTTATAGCTTTTAATTTTGATGTAAATACTCACGCTCTTCCCGTTCTCAACATGGTGGCCGGAAGAGATCGTTTAGTCCACCAAAAATCAGGAAAAGAAATCAGTAATCTCCTTCAAAAATTAGGATCACAAGTTACAAATACAACTATTTCAAACGCACCACACGACAGCATGCTCACACATACAAGAGAAACAGCTCTTTATATTCTAGACTGGCTAAAAAGACTTAACCCCGATTATGCTTAATCGGGGCTAAGTCTTAGATAGTGCCTTAAGGGTCTATGTTCCACTTGTCGTAAAGAACAATAAAGGAGAATAAAAAATGAATCTCATATCGAAATCAACACTGAGAAGAAACAACAGAATAACATTAGAAAGCTTTTTAAATGGCATAAAATTACCAAGAGGAGTTAATAGGGTATATCAAAGATTTAACAACATAAAAGGGGTACGTTACTTGCCTACAAGGGAAACAAGCAATCTTATTGAAGTTACTGTAAACGGTATGGGACAATCAGCTCCTTTCTTTGCTCCATATGCAGCCCTAACAGCTGAAAAAGGAATAGAGACAATCTGCCTAACATTGCCAGGGCACTTTGGAGATGAAAATATATCTTCTTTAAATTTTTTCTCACAACTTACAATAGAAGATTATGCCGAATATGTAAAGAGAGCTCTTATTGAAATAGCAAGTCAAAATCCAGAAAAAAAACTAATTGTTAACGGACATAGCATGGGAGGACAAATCGTTTTATCCGCAATAACAAGCCTAAAAGAAGACGAAAACGAATCTGAAACTTATAAAAAGATAGCTGGGCTAATAATATCAAGCGGGGCGGGGACATCTTTTGCCCGTATAAGACATACAATAGCGATGGTTTTGTCTGTCGCTGCGGGACTTCCATCATATTTAGCAAGTTTGGGCAAAACATTTAAAATTCCAAATTTTGTCGCAAGATGGAGTTTCTTTGCGGGGATAAACATCAAACAATTCACAGATATTGCAAGGGTTTTTGATTTATACAAGGCAGAACCAGGAAGGGTTTTTATGCAATTATTAAGGGCTTCTTTCCCTTCTATTCTTGGAGAAATAGCATACAAGCCCGATCTCGACATCGGAAATATCCCTGTTTTAAACGTTTATGCCATAATAGATCCATTGGTCAGCGCCAAAACTGGGTTGGGATTGTCAACTCTTCTTACAAGAAAAGGAGCTACGGTAACAACGTTAGGTCTCATGACGAGAAATCATAATTATATAACTGTACCAGAAGAAGCAATAGAATTAGTTGATGAAAAAATTAATTGGTTAAAAACGATGCCAAATATTTTCTCATAAGCCTTGAGTTTCATCCCCCGTCACTTACACAACCTCCGTAGATATGTATATCTAACATTCCATGACTATTCAGAGTCAAAGCAATAGTTTCCATCCTAAGACTTACGGATTCTTGTCAAACCAGCTTGAACCGTTATGAAAAAAATATACTGGAATCCTTTTTTGGTCATTCGGGGCTTCTCTTTTCTGGTTGCAAGTCAATATGGGTTGCAATACCCCTGCATTAAAAGCAGCCGTTAAAACAGTAGCATCAACAGAAGGAAAATTATTTGCAAATTCTGATATAAAATATTTTATTTCTCTTTCTTTTAATTGCTCACTCTTAAATTCTCTGCTACTAAACAAAAACGAAAGAGCTAGCGGAACCCCAAAAAAGATAATTTTTTCAGCCTCCGTATTTATTCTCAGGGGGGCAGGGAAAACACGAATCAGAGAAGAAATAACTCCTGCCATAAAATCTGCCTGACTACAAACATTGTTAGCAACTATACCCGCGTCAGCCTCTCTAAAAATCTGTGTTTCATTAAAATGGCGCAATGCAACCCTACCGCTGCTAGACATTAAATCATACAGTAATAAATCGTGATTTGCTACAGAGCCAGTAAACCAATCTTCTTGTCGGCCCAAACAATTAACTTCTGCCGCGGTAAGATGAGAATATATTCTTGCAATTATATAGCCGGCTACTTTGCCCTTATCAAAATCAGAATTAACTCTAAGGTTGGCTAGCAGGTAAAAAGCCTGTTCTTCACTATTAAAGATTTCTCCTGCCCTCGGACTGCCAAAAGCAATTGCTTTCTTTTCTGCTTGCGCAAGACCAAAAACAAAAGAAGCAAGTTTAACAGCATCATCTTCACTTATGACAGATTGCTGCATTATATCTGAAAACCCGACAGCAATAGAAGCGGTAAGAATATTTATTGGAATATAATAATTACCAGGCTTATATCTCTTGAAGCAATTGGAAAGACCAAAAACCAGTTCAGGAAGAGGAACATTCCCTAATTCATATTTTCTTCTTATTCCAACTGGGTCTCTTCTAAAAGATGATATAAAACCACCTATTTTCCCGCCAATCTCAATCTGAACAACCCCATATTCAAGGCCTCCATTAAATGAATGATAAGATGAACAAGATTTTCCCTCACTGATTCTATCAAAAATCTTCTGATAAGAAGGGAGACCTACAGATGTAACTGTGTTTCTATTATTTTTTCGCGGAATTTCTGCTATGTTTCTCAATATAATCAACTCCCTTATTTTTTTTAAAACTCACAAGCCTTATTTTCTTAGCTTATCCATTCTCATAATAAAAATAAAAAAATTTCAGGCAATCTTTAATTTAAATTCAATTTAAATCTTTAACCTTTTACGACATTACAATAAAAATCAGCCCAGGCTAGATTGAACCAGTTTTTTGGTATAAGAATCATTCGGACTTGCTAAAACAGTTGCAACATCCCCTTCTTCAACTATTTTACCTTTTTTCATAACTATTACCCTCTCACAAATATATTTTATAACCGCTAAATCATGAGCTATAAAAAGATATGTTAAGCCCAATTTATCTTTCAATCTCTTAAGCAAATCTAAAACTTGTACTTGGATGCTTAGGTCTAAAGAAGAGACAGGCTCATCCAAAACTAAAAGCTTTGGATTCACTGATAATGCGCGCGCGATACCTACTCTCTGCCGCTCCCCTCCCGATAATTCATGCGGATATCGATCATAAAAATCTTTGGGGAGCCCAACTAAAGATAGAAGTTCTAGCGCTCTTTGTTTAATCTCCGGCCCAGATAAAACTTTATGAATAAAAACAGGTTCTCCTATCGCTTCTCCAACTTTAATTTTAGGGTTAAGTGATGTATAAGGATCCTGAAAAACCATCTGGAATTCTTTTTTTATATCACGACAAGAATAATCAACTGATTTACCATTATAAAAAATATCGCCGGAATCTTTGGCAATGAGCCCCAAAATAATTCTTGCTAAAGTAGACTTTCCCGCCCCAGATTCTCCGAGCAACCCCAAACTCTCTCTTCTTTTCATTCCAAAAGAGATCCCTTTTAAAACTTCTAAATCCCCAAAATTCTTACTAATATTTTTTATTTCAAGCATAAAGTAAATTCATGCACTCAACAAGCCTTTTGGTATAGGTATCTTTCGGTTCATCAAAAATATTCTGTCCCTCTTCAACAATTTTCCCTTTTCGCATTACAACAAACCGATCACATATTTTTCGAGCTATTTTAAAATTATGCGTTATAAAGATCATACCAAACCCGAGTTTTTGCTTAAGTCCTTTTATAAGCTTTAGGATTTCCGATTGGATTGTAACATCAAGAGCTGTAGTCGGTTCATCCGCTACTAAAAACTCCGGCTGACAGGAAAGAGCTATTGCAATCATAACTCTCTGGCGCATCCCTCCCGAAAACTGATGAGGATAATTTTTTATCCTTTTAGGATCAATTTGAACCATTTCAATAATTTCTTTTGACTTTTCCCATGAATCATTCTTGGATAATCCCTGATGAAGAGAGATTGTTTCAGCTATTTGTTCTCCTATTGTAAATACAGGATTAAGCGAAGAAAACGGATTTTGAAATATCATAGATATTTTAGCTCCGCGAATGTCTATCATCTCTTTTTCTGACAATTTTAAAATGTCTCGCCCATCAAGCTCAACACCACCTGAAACTATCTTGCCCGGATTTGAAATAAGCCGCAAAATAGAAAGGCCAACAGTCGATTTCCCTGATCCAGACTCACCTAAAAGACCAAGTGTTTCTCCCTTCTTAACACAAAAAGAAATATCATCTACAGCTTTGATAACAGAATTTTCTTTATAAAAACAAGTTGAGAGGTTTTTTATTTGCAGCATTAACTTAAAGGTTACCAGAAAACCGGAATTTTTGCTATAATAAAGAAGAAATGTCTGATTTTGTGGGATATACCAAGAGGCCTGAACCAAAATGGCCCTATTTTGTACTATTTGCAACAGTAATAATAGTCTTACTTCTTGCCTTTTCAATAAATTCCGACACAAAAAAAAAACAATCCCAAACAAAGTCCACAACAACAATAGACAAGACAAAAGAACTGGCACAAACACAAGAAAAGAAAAAAGAAGAAACAAATATAATTGCTCCACAACAAAATCATATGCAAAAAATAAAAGATGAAATAAAAGTTAAAGAAATCTCTTTTACTAACAAAATAAACAACTATCATATGCCAACAGACAACATTTCTTCTGTATCAAAAACAAAAGACGGAATGCTTTACTGTTATACAAAAATAAATTCTCCTGTAGTTCCAACAACAATAAGGCATGTTTGGATAAACCCAAACAAAGAGGTACATGCTGACATAAAACTTACATTAATCAAACAATCGGGAAACATTTGGAGCTATATAGGAACGGGAGAAAAACAAACAGGCAAATGGAAAGTATTAGTCAAAGATGTAAATGGAAATGTTTTAGCTGAAGAAGATATCTTAATTAAGGATTAAACCACGTAAAATCTTTTATTCTGTCCTTTATGAAGGAAACTTTAGAAAGCATAAAAAGAGCTTCTCCTTTCGTAAAAGGCTCTTTTGGATGAAAATCCCCTCTAGGGAAACAATCTAAAAAGCCTTCTTTTTTTGCAGCATACACATAGGAAGCCAACCAAGAAGATGTAGGAACATCCTGAAAAATATAATCAGGAGAAGGGCTAAGAGAAAGTTTTGCAAATTTAACAATGGCGGCAACCCCATCTCCTCTAGTCACAATGCTTTCGGGCTCAAAAGAGTTATCTTTATAAAAAGTAAGCCATCCCTGCTTTGTTGCTTCATTTACATATTTTAAAGTTTCAGGATCATTATTATTAAAATCCTGACTATAAGAGAGAGACTCTATGGAAGAAGTATTATCTTCCGAAAGAAGGGCAAAAATCTTCGCAAGATCAAGACGAGTTATCGGATCAAACGGGTCAAACTGTTGATCAAAATAACAGCTTAATGCCCCCAATGTCGCAAGAGTTTCTATCGATTCCTTTGCAAAATAGGCGGGGTCTATGTCTTTCAGGGAAATTTTTCTTAAAATATTTACGCTTTTTTGTTCAAGAATATTTTCTTCTTTATCATAAGCAGTAATAAAAATTTCATTTTTACCTGTTTTTAAAACGACGTTAACAGAATAAATCTTGTAAGGCGGGACTTTAACTTCTTCCGATTGAACAACTAATTTTGCAACATTGCTTCCAAAATGCCTAACTTCTAAAAAAACCACTCCTTCATCAGTAGTTAAATAATTTTTAGGGGATAATATTTCTATATATTTTTTGTGTGTATTATCAACTTCATCCTGGCTGTAAGAAAACGAAAAATAATGAGTAGTGTCATCTCCGCTTTGAAAATAAGGGTGATAAGCGTAATCAAAAATAAATTTACTGACATTTATTCCAATTCCAAGTGTCGGATTGCCAATTACCTCCCCGGCATTATTTGTCTGGTCAAGACCTCCTCTTATTCGCAAAAAAGGAAACGCGCTCCATTCTCCCCCAAAGTGCATTTTTGCGGGATAATTCCGTTGAACATTCATTTCATAATCAAACCCTAAAAGAAAATTATTCCAAAAATAATTAGAAGCAAGTCCCATTCTTACTATCATGGGAATCCCCTGAGTATCACCATTTGGCCAATAAACATTCCCTCCAAAACTAGATGGTAAAAAATCCTGAAAAATCAGTCCAAAATTAGTTTTGATCTTTGTTAGCAAAACAAGAAAACTCAAGTCCAAGTCAAATCCTGATCCAGCATAATTTTGAGATCCTGAAAATCCCTGATCAAAATATTTCAGTCTTAATCCCGTATAAAACGGAAAGGGAAAGAGACTCAACTTACTCCCATATGATAAAGCCCAAACGTTATTTCTATAATCAAAATAATTAAACCCTGACTGTGTCGGTGTAATAATTTGGCTAATACTCGAACTTGCAATGCCAAAACCAACAGCTCCCTCAAGCCGTTTTAACTTTACAGGGAAATTAATCGCGCCCAAAAGATAATTAACATCTCCAAGCAAAGAAGTACTCATTGATGATATATTTAAGCCTTGAGTTGCCATCCCTGCGGAATTATTAAAAACATTGTTTGTTCCATCAGCAACCCCCACATATACTCCCCCCATCCCCATAGCCCTTCCCCCAATGCTTATTTTAAGAGGGTCTTCAGTAAATCCAATATCTTCCGCAAAAGAAACTTGGGTTAAAAAAGACAACCCAAAAATCAGCATAAATAATGCCAATCCCCAACATCTAATATCTAATTTCAATTTTCTAATTTCTAAGTCCCCTACCTTCTTATAACTGCTATCTTCCCTCTTGCAAGAGTTTTATTTGCTGATAAATCTATTACATGAACAAGAAAAACACCGTTAGAAGCAAGTTCTCCAAAGGCGGTAATTCCGTCCCAAACAATATTATTGTCGCCAGATCTTCCGCCGTTTACTCCCGAAGAATAGTTTCTTTTCCAAAGCGCGTCTCCTGTACTACTAAAAATGACAACAGTTACATTTATATCTTTATCAAGTTTATACATTATATTTGTAGTTTCTCTGGCAGGATCAAAAGGATTTGGAGAATTTATTATCGTAGAGCTTCCGTAAGAATAACTTTTCACCTCAAAAGCATTAGAAAGAGAGCCTGAAGTAACCTCATCACTAACAAAAATGTCCCAAAAACCGGACACGGCTCCTGCTATATTAAAATCACATTCAACCTCGCTTGAATAATTAACAACAATATTTTCTCCCTGAATATCTTTTTCAGTAGATTTAAAAAGTTTAACTTGGGGATCTCCTGAAAAGATCTCTCCTTTTATGGTTACGTGTATTGGAGCTATATTATAGCCGCTATTAGGTTCAATACTTTTTATAAACTGGGAAACCGAAGAATCCCATATTACTCCTAAAAATTCGGGCTGCATAGAATATCCTTGCCCTGACAAAGCTCCAACATTAAAACGTTCCTGGGTAAACTTTAGTTGATATCGATCAGAAGTAACCATCCCCCCTGAAGAAGATAATCCTCCATCAAGAGAAAACTGACCATTGGAAACAAAATCAGCAAAAGAAAGGGATGCAAAAAAGAAACATAATGATATAAATAATATAATATATATTTTTTTCATAAATTTATTTTTAATAAAACTCTTAGTCTATCATGGCTTTTTTATGGCGGAAATATCTTCTTTTAATTTTAAAAGCTCATTCTTTAATGTTTCGATTTCCTTATTCTGATTTTCAATTTTATTTTGTTGTTCTTTTATAGCTTCGATTAAAACGGCAGGAAGTTTGGAATAATTTATTCCCATATAACCGTCTGTCCTGTTCGTAAAAACAACTTCAGGAATTATTTTCTCCACATCCTGAGCAATAAGACCTATATCTTTGGGATCATTCGGAGACTCCTTCCAGTTAAAAGAATATCCTTGAAGTTTTAAAACTTTATCCAGGCTATTTTCCAGAGGTTTTAAATTAGTTTTCTTTCTAAGATCAGAAGTTGCAGTCGTCAATGTTCCATCAGCCATTATGTTTAAGTCGCTACCATATGTTCCACTACCTACAGCTCTAAACCTTCCATTTCCATTTACATCCAATCTTACAGTAGGCTCTGTAGTTCCAATTCCAACAACGCCATTGACCGACTCACCGCTTACATATAGTATGGGAAGCGTGCCTCCAAAGCCAACCATCATTGAATTTGCCTTACTATTGGTCAACAAATGATCCGCATCAACACCATACCCCAATACCATAGTTTTAATAGCTCCCGTCGATAGATAAGTACCAATTACTGTTGAATTATTATTTCCAGCCACTGAAGAAGAACCTAATGCTATAGAATAATTTCCACTTGCAAAAATTGTATCACCCAAAGCCACAGCACTAGATCCAGTAGCTTGAGCTGTATTTCCCATTGCAATAGAATAGGCCCCCCCAGCAATAACACTTCCTCCAAAACCGAAAGCATGGCTACCATAAGATGCAACACTTGATCCAAATGCAAAGGAGTTTGTCCCGATACCGCTCAATAACCATTCATCTCCTGTTGAACTTCCTACTACCAATGCAGCCTTTGAAGGAACATACGCAAAAATATTAGCAAGATTAGAAGGTGCACTTAAGGTCTCTTCAGCAATATCATCTGTACTCCCAAAAGACAAAAGAGCCCCATTATTTATTTGTAGTCTTTTTGCCTCTATCGTTCCCGTTGTATTGATGCTCACTTCGTTTGTTATCTGCGCTGTTCCTACTGCTCCTGCTACTATTTTCGCAGTTGTTACTGCTCCATCTGCCAGCTTAAAACTTGTTACCGCATTTGCCGCTAAATGAGGGGTATCCACAGAAGTAAATGCTATTGCATCAGCAGTTACTGCTCCTGTTCCTATCTTCCCTTCTGTTATCGCTCCTGGTATTATAGTTAATACTCCATTATTCGCTAATGCCGCATCTCCTCCCATTGTTACTGCAGCTGCCATCCCAGATCCATCTCCTACAAATATCTTCCCGTTCGCCAAGCTCGGTGACATTGCTCCTATATCTCCTGCTGCTGCTCCACTTTTACTTATCTTGCTCCATGCTATAGTTGCACTGTTGCTTATATCTCCATCCACTATCGTCTCATCTGCTATCTTTGCTGATGTTATCGATCCGTCGGCGATTGTTACCGGAACACTTGTCAATCCCGCTCCATTTCCCACAAACGCACCAGCTGTTATCGTTCCTGATGTACTGATGCTTACTTCATTTGTTATCTGCGCTGTCCCTACTGTTCCACTTGCTATTTTACCGGCTATTACTGCTCCATCTGCCAGCTTAAAACTTGTTACCGCATTTGCCGCTAATTGTGGAGTGTCTACCGCACTAGCTGCTATCGCATCTGCCGTTACTGCGCCAGCTGCTATCTTTGCCGCTGTTACTGCTCCGCTTACAATAGCTCCACTGGTTACCGAATCTCCTGATAATTTTGTGCTGGTTATTGCATCATTTGCTATTGTCAATGTCCCGTTATTCGCTAATGTTGCATCTCCACCCATTGTTACTGCAGCTGCATTCCCAGACCCATCTCCTACAAATATCTTCCCGTTTGCCAAACTCGGCGACATTGCGCCTATGT
>Ga0208246_1000823_pt1 | contig 20826 bp, 23 predicted proteins | sample RifOxyD2_FD_184039 | JGI IMG/M metagenome (GOLD analysis project Ga0208246, IMG submission 184039) | Soil microbial communities from Rifle, Colorado - Rifle Oxygen_injection D2 (SPAdes) | ecosystem: Environmental > Terrestrial > Deep subsurface > Rock core/Sediment | place: Rifle, Colorado... | reverse complement strand
ATACGGAGTCGGTAAAAGTATGGGCAAAACTCCTTTTAGTCCAACATCTCCGAACAAAACTCTAGAGGGCGTACTCGGCGGAGTGGCAGTTGCAACAATCGGCGGTATGTTTGTAGGTTTATCTATCGTTGATTTGGGCGTTTCCATTATCATCTCTTTTATGGTCTCTCTTAGCTCGATTTTCGGCGATTTGTATGAGAGTTCACTCAAAAGAACTGCAGGCGTAAAAGACAGCGGATATATTTTACCGGGTCACGGCGGCGTGCTGGATCGTATAGACGGCTACCTATTTGGCTCGATTGTGATGCTAATCCTTATTCGTGGACTCGTGTAGGTGATACTACTCGGCTCTACAGGTTCTATCGGTGTAAACACGCTTGAGGTCGCAAAAAAATTTTCAATTTCGGTTGAAGCACTTGTTGCCGGCAACAATATAGACCTCTTAAACTCCCAGATAAAAGAACACAATCCAAAAATAGTCGTTATTGCAAACAAAGAAGATGTTTACAGAGTAGAACATCCTCATGTTTTTCATGGGCAAGAGGCGATTTTAGATGTTATAAAAAACTCTTCAAGCGAGTTAGTGGTAAATGCGCTTGTCGGGTTTTTGGGACTTCGCCCGACACTCACCGCCCTTGAATGCAAAAAGAGAGTAGCTCTTGCCAACAAAGAGTCACTCGTTGCATGTGGCGCATTTATTGACACCACAAAAATCCAGCCTATCGACAGCGAACATTTCGGACTTTGGTACTTGATGCAAAATCGCCCCGTTGAGAAGATGATAATCACCGCAAGCGGCGGCGCATTTCGTGACTGGGATATAAACAAACTTCAAAACGCAACTTTGGCAGATACACAAAAACACCCTAACTGGTCGATGGGGCAAAAAATAACCATTGACAGTGCAACGATGGTAAATAAAATATTTGAACTATTAGAGGCAAGGTGGCTATTTGGCGAAGGATGTTACGATGCAATAATCGAAACCAAGTCACTTATCCATGCGCTTATCGACTTTAGAGACGGCTCAACCACTGCCCACTTTGCAAATGCCAGTATGCAACTTCCCATAGCTTTTGCGCTTGATGGCAAAATGCAAGAAAATATCCTCCCGCATGTAGATCTGCTAAAAGTCGGTTCTTTAGAATTTCGAGAGATAACGACCGACAGATACCCGATTTGGCAGATAAAAAACGAACTTCTAAAAAATCCATCTCGTGGCGTAGTAGTAAATGCCGCAAATGAAGCCGCAATAGAGAAGTTTATATCCAAAAAGATAGGTTTTATGGACATAGCAAAAACGGTAATCGGAGCTTATGAAAAGTTTGACACTTTGCCTAAAAGCGTTGATGATGTTTTTACTCTTGATGAAGAAGTTAGGGATTTTGTAGGTGCTTCTATAGTATAAGATATCTTTACTTTTATATGATGGTGTAGTACAATATTTTAATTTTTATAAAAAAATGAGGTTTTAATATGCAAACTTTAAAAATAGAAGTAGAAGACGGTAAGCTTGATATTTTGCTAAATCTTATTCAAAATCTCAGAGATGGCATTATAAAAAACTACACTATTACTCCAAATATAGATGAAAATTTAAAAGTTGATCCATATTTTTATGAGAGACAAAAAGAGCTTCATCGGTTAAGGGATGATGTAAAATCAAAGAAAATGCCAATGTATGAGTGGAATGAATTTGAAGAAGAGATGGATTTGTTTGAAAAAGAGTTAATAACAAAATATGCAAATCATTAGATCTCAAAAATTCAAAGAAGAATTCGTATCTATTTTAGAGTATATCGCAAAAGATAAGATTACATCAGCACTTCAATTTAGAAAAAAGTTAAATGAATCACTAAAATCACTAAGCAACTTTGCGTTTAAATACAGAAAATCTCTCTACTTTAATGATGAAAATATCCGAGATATGACATTTTACGGCTACACAATAGTATATGAAGTAAACAGTGAGCAAGGCAGCATTGAAGTATTGAGTATCTTTAATCAAAACAAAATAAAAAATTTGACTGAGGATGGATTTTGATACTCTTGGCTTATTTTAAAAGGTTTATGAAAAAATGAAATTTAATGAAATAGAAAAGACAGATATATTTGAGTTGCAATTAAAGGTGGAAAACTCGGTATTGGCGGGATTTGGAGATATAGAGCTTTGAATAGTGATTGTAAAGGAGAAAAATATTATGCATAAAGATTTGACATATTCAGAAGCTATTGAAAAAGTTATACTTGATAATGGTGGTTATGCACCATTAAAACATATTTACGAAAATATTGAAAAATACCGCAAAAAAACTGGACTTACTCCAGATAATACAATTCAAGAAAGAGTTCAAAGAGATAATAGATTTACAAGAATCGCCAAAGGTGTTTATGCTTTAACCGATTTTGTAAATAAACTAGAAAATAGTGATGACAAATATATTGAATTTACTGATAGTGAAGTGGTAATAAAAAACATTGAAAGAGCAGAAACTGAAAAAATTGTAAGTCAAAAAATTAGAATAGGTCAAAATGATTTTAGACAAGCTTTATTGAAAAGTTTAAAAAAATGTCCAATCACTAATTTAGATGAAAAGAGATTATTAATCGCAAGTCATATCAAACCTTGGGTATATTGTGATAATGGTGAAAGACTTGATATAAATAATGGATTTTTATTATCTCCATTATTTGACAAACTTTTTGATAAAAGTGTTGGTCTTATTACTTTTACACCCCAAAAAGAGATTTTAATATCAAATAAATTGTCAAAAGAGAATATTCAAAGATTGGGTATTGCGCATAGGCAAATTATTGAGGCTTTACCAGTTAATGGTAGAGAAGAATTTTTAGAATATCATAAAAAGTATATTTTTCAAGGTTAACAATAAAATGAAAACATTTAAATATAAATTAGAAGTAGAAATTATTATTGATGAAGAAAATATCAATAAAAAGTACCCAAACTATAAATTTAATTATGATTCAATAGAAGATTTTGCTGACTTTTTGGTTCCTATAGAAAGCTATGAAGCAGATACTGATATGTCCAAAGATGGTTTAGAAAAATGGGGATATAGTATTACAAAAAAACGAACTAGGATAAAATGATGAGTTTTGATTTATTTATAAAAATTAAAAAGTACAGAAGATTTAAAGCAAACTCTACTTTTGAGTATCTTTATATATTGGGAAAATTTTAAAGATGATACTCTCAATTGAAAGTTCATGCGATGACAGTGCAATTGCGATAACAGAGATTGCGACAAAAAAGCTTCTTTTTCACAAAAAAATATCGCAAGAGTTAGAACACTCAGTTTATGGTGGCGTTGTTCCTGAACTGGCGGCCAGACTTCACGCGGAGGCACTTCCAAAGATTTTAGAGGAGTGTAAGCCCTATTTTAGTGGCTTGAAAGCGGTTGCTGTAACTACGACTCCAGGGCTTAGTGTTACTCTTGTAGAGGGTGTAATTATGGCAAAAGCAGTCTCTATCGCACTTGGCATTCCGCTCATAGGAGTTAATCACCTTATCGGGCATATCTATTCTCTTTTTATAGAGAAAGAGGCGGTTTTTCCTTTGACTGTTCTGCTCGTCTCAGGCGGACATACGCAGGTTATGGAAGTGGCGAGCTTAGAAGAGATAAAAACGGTTGCAAAAAGTATGGATGACAGCTTTGGAGAGAGCTTTGACAAAGTGGCTAAAATGATGCATCTCGGCTATCCGGGAGGACCGGTTATAGAGAAGTTGGCAAAAGAGGGGGATAGAAAAAAGTATAACTTTACCGTTCCGCTGCATCAATCTCCGCTCATCGCTTTTTCATATTCAGGGCTGAAAAACTTGGTACGTTTGGCTGTTGAGGCTTCATGTGAAGATGATTATAAAGATATAGCCGCATCATTTGAGCATGTGGCAACTCTTCATATCATTCAAAAACTCAAAAAGTATTTTAAAGAAGTTCCGCCAAAAACCTTTGCTATTGTCGGCGGAGCAAGTGCGAATCTCTATCTCCGTCTCGCTATAGAAGAGCTTTTAAAGCCTCATGACGCAGAGTTGCTTTTAAGTGAATTGAAATATTGTTCTGATAATGCTGCAATGATAGGCAGGGTAGGTGTAGAGATGTACGAAAAAGAGATGTTTAGCTTAAGTGATGAAATGGAAGTTTGTCCCAAAAGTGTCATTTAGCTTAAGTGATGCTTAGCATTAAACCCTCTTTTTCTAATTAAGAGTAAAATTATCCGATTTGAAATATACTTCTTTTATCAATAAAAAGTTAAAATAAAAAAAACAAAAGGAGCTTAAGATGGCAACTACAAAATTTAAAGGTGCAGACGTAGAGTTACTAGGAAATGAAGTAAAAGTAGGTGATAAAGCACCTGAAGTTACTGTTGTAAATTCAGCAGGTTTGGCTGATGTGGTAGTTGGTGGTGCGCAGGGCGTTAAGCAGCTAATCATAGTTGTACCGTCGTTAGATACAGGCGTATGTGCTACTGAAACTCGTAACTTTAATGCAAGAGCTGCAAAGCTAGAAGGTGTTAAAACTACTGTTGTTTCTATGGATTTACCGTTTGCATCTGGAAGATTTTGTGCAGCTGAGGGAATCGACAAGCTAACTGTTGCATCTGACTTTAGAAACAAAGATTTTGCTAATGCTTACGGTGTACTTCTTGGCAGTTCAGTTCTTGCAGGCGTTACATGTAGAGCGATTTTCGTGGTTGATGCTAACGGAATTGTAACTTACAAAGAAATCGTTCCTGAAATCACGGAAGAACCTAACTACGACGCTGCTATCGCTGCAGCCAACTAATAACCATTTTACAGACATAACTCCAAAGATAATTTCAACAAACTATCTCCTCTCCTAGATAGTTTTACAAAAGAGGTATTTACCGGTACCTCTTTTTTTCTCTTCCCTTTTTATAAATCAAGTTTATATTTGCTACAATAATCCTATTTATTTTAAGGATTTTAAGCATGAAAAAAATTTTATATACGCTCACATGTACAGCTGTTTTAGCTTCAAGTGTTATGGCAGATTTTACTAGAGTTGAAATGGGTGCCGGTGCATGGACACAAACTCCAAAAGGAAATGCGACTTATACCGATGGAGGAGCAAACGGCCTTTATACTTCAAGCGAAAATAAAGAGACATCACCATATGTTTGGATGCTCATAAAACACCCTGTCCCGGTACTGCCAAATATTAGATTGGAGTATGTAAGTTTGGAAGATAAAGGTGTTGCAAGCGGAGAGTTCAAAGATTTTGATATTGGTGCTGCATCCACTACGCTCTCTTACGATATGAAACAGTATGATATTATCCCGTACTACAATATTCTTGACAACACGGCTTGGATTACTCTAGATCTTGGACTTGATATTAAAATCATTGACGCATCTTACACCGCGGCACCTACAACTGGATTCGCAGGTTACAGAGACAGCGTGATTTTCCCTGTTCCTCTGCTATACGCAAGAGCAAGAGTTCAGATTCCATCAACAGATCTAGGTCTTGAGGCAGATATAAAGTACATTACGACAGGTGATTCCACTGTTTATGATGCAAGAGCAAAAGTCGATTATACATTAAAGTTTGTTCCCGTTATCCAACCTGCGCTTGAGGTCGGTTACAGAGTTCAAAAGATAGATATTGACGAAGATTCTATTGATGCAAAACTAGACATAGACTTTTCAGGCGTTTATGCAGGTCTAATGGTTCGTTTCTAATCCATCCATTTTCGAGGGTCGTAGCCGTCAGTAGGTCTTACGACTCTCTCTTTTGGCAACTCTTTTACCATAGTTACAACTTCACTTCCATCAACGGGACTCTTGCCAAAAGAGTTTTCAACTTCAACAAATCCAAATTTTTGAAAATACTTTACTGTCTTTTCGTTATTTAAAACGCTTACGCTAATACGCTCAAAAAGTGCGCCGGCCTCTAAAAATAGCTGTTCTAACATTGCCGAACCGATGCCTGCTTTTCTAAATTCCGGTTTAACGGCAATTGTAAGTACTGGTGTTTTTTCATCTATAAAAGCGTTTGCTTTCTCATCTTCTCTTAGAAGCCGTATCCAAGCAGCACCTGCGATTTTATGTTCGCTAAGAGCGTAAAGTCCGAGATCTTTTGAAGATAATCCGTAAAATCTGCTATATATTTCAAGCTCAGGAAAATCTTGAAGCTTTTTGTCAATCTCATCAAGTCGGTAGGCATAGTGAAGCATATCTGTTGCGATTTTTTGCTCCGTTGATCTTAGAAAATATAATGTTGGTTTCATTGTTTTTTATATCAGACTTAGTCCGACTTTTCCTTTTTCTTCGTCTATTGAAACAACCTCGATTTGAGGCAGGTATTGGTTTAGCGAGAGAACTTCAAGCGGGTGAGAAATTTTTGTTGTACTTATTTTAGATACATGAATCATTCCGTCGTTTTTCAGCCCGATATCTATAAAAGCCCCGAAATCGGTTATATTACGAACGACACCTGAAACAAAACTTCCAATGTTCAGCATTTTTATATCCGTTATGTCGTCTTTAAATGGGATGGGCGGCAGCTCTTCTCTTGGATCAAAGCCGGGTTTTAAAAGCTCTTTGATAATATCTTTTAGCGTCTCTTCTCCAACCCCCAGCTCTTTTGCTTTTTGTTGAATGTCAATTGAACTTAAATCAATAGTGAGAAGCTTTTTTGCGACTTCATAACTCTCGGGGTGGATTCCGCTGTTGTCAAAAAGGTTTTTACCGTTTTTTATACGGATAAATCCGACAGCCTGCTCATAAGCTTTTTTACCCAAACCTTTTACTTTTAAAAGATGCTCTTTAGTTTTAAATACACCATTCTCTTCTCTAAAAGCGATGATATTTTGAGCAACTTTTGCCCCGATACCTGCAATATAAGCAAGAAGCGAAGCTGATGCAGAGTTTATATCTACACCTACTCGGTTTACCAGATCCTGCGTAACATCGGTTAGTTTTTTCTCTAAAAGTTTCTGATCGACATCATGCTGATACTGCCCGATACCCAAACTCTTCGGATCTATTTTAACCAAAGCCGCCATAGGATCTTGAAGTCGATGAGCAATCGAGATAGCGCCTCTGATTGTAACATCAAGATTTGGATACTCCTGTGCGGCTATCTTTGAAGCGGAGTAGACGGATGCCCCTGCTTCTGATACGACCGTATAGTTTAGCTTCGCATTCTCATCTTTGTTAAGAGTGGCGAAAAACTCTTGAGTTTCTCGTGAACCTGTTCCGTTTCCTATTGCTACTCCGGTGACGTTATACTTGTTTGTAAGGAGAAGTACCTTCTTTTTGGAGTTTTCGTAATCTTTCTGCGGTTCTGTAGGATAGATAACACATGACTCCAAGTAGTTGCCGTTCTCATCAACAACAGCAAGTTTGCATCCCGTTCTAAAAGCCGGATCTACTCCTAAAATCACCCTTTTTGTAACCGGCGGAGTCATCAAAAGCTGGTTTAGATTTTTGCCAAAAACAGATATGGCTGAGATATCGGCTCTCTCTTTTAACTCGGCGTGAACTTCTCTCTCAATTGAGGGAAGTAAAAGACGTTTTAGCCCGTCTCTGTAAGCTTCAAAAAGCAGCTCTTTTGAGCTTGCAGCGTTGCGAGGTATTTTATACTCTTTTATATTTTGCTCTATCCGCTCTATATCTATAGTTATCTTAACTGAAAGCTCTTTTTCATTTACTCCGCGCATAACGCCAAGATAGCGGTAAGACGGGATATAAGCGACTTTTTCGCTTTTACCTGCGAAATTTTTAAAAGTCCCGTTCTCATCAAAATTTTTTGTTTTTTTAATCTCTAAAATACCGTAGCGAAGCATGTTTGTACGCAGAGCTTCTCTCTCACGTGGCAAGTCGGCATAACGCTCCGCCAAAATATCCTGCGCACCGGAAATGGCTTCATTAACCGATGTAACATTGCCCTTTACAAACTCTTTGGCTTTTGATTTGAACTCCTCTATACTTAGCGCTGCTCTTTCTAAAATATCGCAAAGCGGTGTCAGTCCATTTTCTATGGCAGTTGCGGCACGAGAGTTTTTCTTCTCTTTGTACGGGCGGTAAATATCCTCCAAAACCCTTAGACTATCAGCTTCATCAATACTTTTTTTGATAGCCTCGCTCAGAGAGGCTCTCTCGGCTATCAGCCTTGAGATCTCCTCTTTACGCTCTAAAAGCTTTTTGGCACTTATGTAGATAGTCTCAAAATCACGAAGCACTTCATCGCTTGCGCCGCCCGTCATCTCTTTTCGGTAACGGGCTATAAAAGGAATGGTGGCACCATCGTCTAGAAGTTTTAAAATATTTTCTATTTGCTCTTTTTTTAAAGCTGTTTTTTTGGTTAGTAAATTTACTAAATTATTAATATTTTTTCCCCTCACACTCTATAAAATCTTTTTCGCTCAGATCTTCCACAAGTGTTTTAAAACTTTTAAGAGCAAACAGTTTTACATCTTCGCCCTTTAGAGTTTTTAGCTCATTAGAGAAACCGCCTTTTGAGATAATCACGCAAATGTCCGGTGTAAGCTCTGCCAAATCGCATAGTTCTTGAAGTTTTGTAAGGGAACTTTTCTTTGCTTTTGAGTTTGAGTATTTGCATACACCTGCAACGATTTTACCTGAAGCGGTTTTTGCCAAGATATCGATTTGGATATTTCTATCCCAATAACTTCCAATCTCCACAATTGGATCTTCTTTAAAGCTTTTTTTTAGAAGCTCATGAGAGAGTTTGAGAAACAGAAGCTCGGAGAACTCCTGCTCACGGTTTGCAAATCGCTCTTTTGCTTCTTTATAGTCGCCCTCTTTTATGGTTTTAAAAAAAGGAGATATGAAAGCAAACCAAAAACGCATAAAAGGAGTGCTAAAATTTAGTTTCTCATCAATCTTCTCGTCAGGACTCGGAGGGGATTCAAGTGAATATTCAGCTTTTATAATACCTTTATCGCAAAGTGTGTCTATCGCTTCTTCTCCCTCGCCCCTTGAGATACGTGCTCTCTTTAGAGCAGAGTGAACCCGTCCATCTCCAATTGCAACTGCACTTAAAAGCGAGTGGCTTACTTTATCGCTTTTTGTAAATTTTGTGATATCTCCATTGATGTAAGTGTAGTTTTTTAAAATCTTACTCTCAATAAGTTCGCTAAGCGGCTTTGTCATATCGACGCTCCAGCTAGTTCCGCCAAACACTGCAAAATATTTCAAAGCATCTTCAATATTATTTGGGTTATTTTGAAAACAGAAAGAGCGAAACTGTTGCAAGAGAGACGGTTTTTTTGACATAAGAAAGCCTTGAGATGATTTTTGAAATTATACAGGAATATTAGAGTTAAAAATTAAAGTTTTAGTGAAAACCAATTATTTAAACTCTACTTATGATATAAAGAAAATTATACTCATTTAAGAAGCGAATATTAATCTTTTCTATATTTAGAAATTCCGCATGCTTGATTTGGCTTGGGCGGATTGTTCTTTAAATAAGTCAAATCTTCCAGCGTTTGGTCTAAAACCCTTTTTTGCTGCAGTAACGGGAGCATACGATTGTCTTTTTCATTCATCGGCAAGCTCATGTCTTGAAGAATTGCCTCAACCTCTTTGTCTAAATCTTGTAGTGCATTATTTATATGTTTAATAGAATTCATGGCACTAGTATAACAAAATTTCAAAATATTTGGGTATAATTGCGCTCCAATTTATAAAGGAGTTTCGATGCCAAAGATGAAATCTGTTAAGGGCGCTGTAAAGCGTTTCAAAGTTAAGAAAAACGGTACTGTTAAACGTGGTACAGCGTTTAGAAGCCATATCTTGACAAAACAAGATTCAGCGACTCGTACAAAGCAACATAGACCAAAAGTCATTGCTAAAGTTGATGAAAAAAATGTTAAGGCTATGATTAACTAATTTTTAGTTAATTCATTTAATCTCCAAACTGCGTTTGGGCAAGTCCACTAAAGTTGTGGCACCTTGATCACAGAAAATGACTAGGTAAAGAAAAAAAGGAAAAATATGCCAAGAGTAAAAACAGGTGTTGTTCGTAGAAGAAGACACAAAAAGATATTAAAATTAGCGAAAGGTTTTTACAGCGGACGCCGTAAACACTATCGTAAAGCAAAAGAGCAACTAGAGCGCTCAATGTACTACTCATTCCGTGACCGTAAGCAAAAGAAACGTGATTTCCGTAAACTATGGATTATCCGTATCAATGCAGCTTGTCGTTTAAATGGAATGAACTATTCATCATTTATTAACGGTATTCACAAAGGTGGCATCGAACTTGACCGTAAAGTACTTGCTGATATGGCTATGAATGATGCAGCTGGATTTAGTGCAGTTGCAGCAGCTTCAAAAGCAGCATTGGCGAAATAAGTTAAAATCTGAAGCGTAACTTTTAGTTATGCTTCACTCTCCTAGTTTATGTAAAAAAAGTACAGTATTTCCGCTTGAGTTATAATATATTCCAAGTGAGGATTGCCTTGAAATGTAAACCCCTCTACCGTTGAAATTTTTCTTATCTCTAAATATTTTACTTAATATTTGAGTATCAAAACCCTCTCCTTCGTCTCTTATTGTAGTAATTATATATTTGCTTGAGTTATATGTTATTGTGTCAACAGACACAGTTATCTTTTTATTGCAATCTTTTTGTCTCTCTTCTAATGTAGAAAAGTAGTTATCTTCATTTAAAAGTTTGTGTTTTGTTTCTGAATCTAGTCCAAGATTGCCATGCTCGTAAGCATTCATAAAAAGTTCTGAAAAAACAACACCTGCATTGTATGATAGCTTGTAATTGTTTGTAAAAGCGCTCCAAATATTCGAATACCATTCATTGGCTTCTTCTAGTGCTTCTAAAGTGCTTTGAAATAACTTTTTTGTATGAGAAATGCGGCTGTTTATGGTTAGTTGATTTATGAAAATAAAAGTCATATCATCCTCTTGATCATCTATCTTCCAAAGTAGTTTTTCTCTAAATTCATCTTTTGTAAAAGATAACAAAAAATCCTTTTCAATAAAATCTATATATAATTTATTGTCATATCGAACACTGTTTTCCACTACTCCATCACTATAAAATAGAAATTTTATAATTTTTGAAATATCTATATTTGAAATAGTAAAGTTCGTTGTATATTTGCTTAGTGGCGGATTGTTTGACTTTATTTTAGTTATTGTATTGTCTGTTGATTGGAGAAGCGATGGCGGCATAGCAAATTTTGCATACTCCATCGTTACGTTTTTATAGTTAATAACTATGAAATCTATAGAGAGTGCCTCATCATCAAGCAAAATCGGTTTCATATATTCTAATGATAAATCAATTAAATTTTTGATATCAAAATGAGAATGCATTTTATCAACCATATGGTTGATATAAGCTGTCATAAGCATTGAACTAAGTGATGCCGAGAGTCCTTTGCCCATACCGTCTACAATAAAGTAAAATACGATATCTTCATTGATTTTTCTGGCACTGTACGAATCACCGCTTAGGATGTCAAGCGGCTTGTAGAAAAAGTCTATAAGCGTATTGCACTGACCTTCTATCATCTGATAATAAAAATCATTTCTTAATATATTTAGTTCTTTGGAAAATGCCAAATCTTCTTGATATAAGTTATATTCTTCTTTTTTTTCAAGCTCTTTTATCTTTTTTTCTCTTTGTTCTTTTAAATAGTTATCTGCAATAAGTAATTTTGTTACATTTTCTATAGCCTGCATAACTTCTGTAGCAATAATAGGTTTTTTTAAAAAATTATTAACGTTTAGGCGAAGTGCTTGAACTATTACGTCAATGTCTTGAGCAGCAGAAACTAGAATTATGGGGATGCTTTTATTATCCTCTCTGATTTTTTCAATCATCTCTATGCCGTTAACTACTGGCATATCGTAGTCACTGATTACCAGATCTATTTTAGAGTTATGAAATATTTCATAACCCTCTTTGCCGTTGGCAGCGCATATGATCTCTTTTACTAAGTTTTTAAAAATGGAGCGATATATAAACTGTATGGTTTTGCTATCTTCAACACAAAGAAGTGTTAAAGATTTTAGATACTCCGATACAGAGTCGTCGATATAACCATTCATTAAATTTTAAATTTACTTAACTCATTTTGCAGTTTATTTGCATTAGTAGTAAGTTTCATGGCGGCATGATCTACTAAATTTCTATGCTGCGTATTTTTTTGAGAGATCTCTATTACTTCATCCATATCTCGAATTAGTTCTTTTGTTTTTGTAGCTATATAAGTGCTTTGATGCATAACATCGCTAGATTTGTCTGTCGTAATTGCAAGATTCTCTTTTGTCTCTTGAGAAGATTCGATAAGAAGCTGTGCCGACTGTGCTATACTGCTCATATTTTGGGATGTTTCTTGAGTTTCTTCCGAAATTTCAATAACATTTTGCGTAATAAGGTTTACATTTGCACTGATCTCGCTAAGGCTTTTTTGTGTTCTCTCTGCAAGTTTTCTTACCTCGTCCGCAACTACTGCAAATCCTCTTCCATGCTCTCCTGCACGAGCTGCTTCAATAGCCGCATTAAGCGCAAGCAGGTTTGTTTGGTCTGCTATGTCAGAGATAATCGCCAATACGTCTTTGATGTTTTTTGCTTGTTCCGTAAGCGATGAAACTTTACGAACAAGATCTTCTTGATGTTCATTTCCTTCTTCAATTGCTTTTACGACAGAATCAAGCTTGTCGATAAAACCGTCTAAGACGCTGAATGTCTTTTTCAAATCTTCAGTAACAGTTATAGAAGCTTCTTCTATCGCATCAAGACGATTCCCAACCTCGGTTACCAAAACATTGATATTTGAAATTTTGATGTCTGCAAACTTACCGTTTTTCGTAAGCTCTTCAACTATATCATTGAGAACTTTACTCTCTTGCAATGTTGTGATAGATACGCCTTTTGCTTGGTAAACGCTCTCTTTAAACGCCACGATCATCACGTGAAGCGCTCTTGAGATTTGAGAAATTTCATCTTTGCCTTTTACAATAATATCGCATGTAAGATCTAAATCACTAGATACGCATTCTATCTTTTCAAGGCTGCTGCGTACGCTTTTATTTACGCCCCTGCTGATTGTAAATATGATGATAAATATAGCTATCGCAAAAGCGGTATAGCTAATGAGTGTTACAGCTACAGCCGTTATGGAAGATGTTTTAAGCTCTTCAAGAAGGATAGTATTTTGTTTAGCTAGCTCATCATCAACTTCTTTTAAAAGATTGATTTTTTGAGTTATAGTTTTAAACCATGTAACGCTATCAACCCCAAAACCGCCTTCAACAGCTTTTTGTTTTGCGATATCCCTCATTTTATTCACTTCCGTGATGATAGGGGAATTCATTTTTTGCGTATAAAACGCTTTAGAATTTTCTGTCGCCATGGATAAGTAAGCATCAATAAACGCATCTTGTTCTGCTACAAGTGTAATCCATTTAGGAAATACGCCTTCACCAAATTTGTCGGCGGCAAAAGTTCCGCTTAATACAGCTCTTTCAATCCCTGCACGTTCTTTAGATTTTAAAAAGTTGCTATATGAATCAAGTGCTTTTACTAGTTCATGAGCGTTTGCTAATTTTGCACTGAGCGATACGATATTTAAAATCTTCGTATTCATGTTTGTATAGTAAGCAACTACATCTTTTTGAGTTATCGAGAGTGAATCGATCTGAGAGCGAATTTGTGCAATTTTACTCATATCCGCAGTAAATGCCGCTATCTCATTATTTAACTCTTTAGGAAAAGAGTCAAGTTCTAACTCTTTTACATATGTTACCAATTTATCATACTCTTTTGTCGTCTCAACTCTTTGCTTTGGCAGCATATCGCCAAACTGTTTTCCGCCGGATCCTATAAAACCGACACTAGTACCTCTCTCTTTTTGTGTTTCATGAATGACAAGGCTTAGTTTTTGTGAAAGGACGTTTAGCGCTTGGGATTGAGTTATGGTAGCTTTCTCATTTAACGCTTTATTAGAAGTTATCGCTATGATTATAAGCGCAAAAGAGACCACAATTAACATTATAAGGTTTAGTTTGTATTTGATAGTCATATTAGCTTCTTTTTACTTTGAAAGTTGATATTAGATTTAAGTCTTCTAAGAGATTTAGAAGCTGTTCGTTTTTTACATTCATATAAATGTCGATGTTGTCTTTTAATACCAGTTTATTAAAATAGCCTATAACTGAAGATGTTATAGATAGAGAGTCTAATATATTGATGTTTATGAGTTTATTTTCAACAGTCATAGCATCAACTCTTTGCTTAATATTTTGAAAATCATTAATGCTTTTGATATTACCTTTGATTACAATGGTGTTTGATGATACCTCTAATTCCATTTTAAGACCTTATTTTTTTATGTATTGCAGCAGTTTATAATTTTTATAATTAAAATTAACTAAAATCAGTTATTTTGTTTAACCATTCCTTAATTTTTTTTTCATAACCTATATCTTTTAGTTTAACTAAGTTAAGAGGTTTAGAAAGATATTTTTGTTTTACATATCCTCCAAAATCATGCGGGTAAAGATATCCGCTGCTTTTTGAGGAAGCTCCGCTTTGTTGCCTTATATTTTTAGGAATATCTAAAATTACTCCGCTTCTTACTGCACTAAGCGCATCATTAATTGCTAAATAAGCCGAGTTTGATTTTGGCGAAGATGCGAGATATATAACGGCTTGAGCTAAAATAATTCTAGCCTCAGGATAACCGATTTTAGAGACACTTGTCATGGCAGAAGTCGCAAGGGTTAAGGCTTGCGGATTTGCATTTCCTACATCTTCACTCGCTAGTATAACGAGCCGTCTAGCTATAAAATCGGCACTCTCTCCGCCCTCAATCAGTCTTGCCAAATAGTAGATAGCCGCATCCATGTCCGAACCTCGAATGGATTTGATCATGGCACTTGCAAGATCATAGTGTACACCGGCTTCGCTGCTTCCTGCACTTAGGGCATTTGGTCTGAGTGACTTTAAAAGATTTAGAGTTATATTTGTATTGATATTTGAAGCAAACTCCAAAAGTTTAAGCATAGCTCTCGCATCTCCGCCACTGCTTGCAACCAAATACTCTTTCGCATCATCTTCACATGTAACGTAGCCGTTTGAGAGAGCTTTTTCTAAGAGGTCTCGTAGTGATTCTTTAGAAATTGGATATAGCTCAAAGAGCATTGAGCGCGAACGTATAGCAGAAGTGAGTGAAAAGAACGGATTTTCAGTGGATGCTCCTATTATGAGAACAGAGTTGGTTTCCATTACGGGAAGCAGAACCTCTTGCTGATTTTTAGCTAAGCGGTGGACTTCGTCTATAAAGATAAGCGGTTTTTGCAGAGCATTTTTATACTGTTCAAAAATGCGTCTTAAATCCTCTATTTTGAGGCTTGTCGCATTGAACTCATAAAACGGCAGTTCCATTTTTTTTGCAATAATTCTTGCGATTGATGTTTTTCCGCATCCGGCAGGACCAAAAAAGAAGCTGTGACCCAATGCATTTTTTTCACACAAAATTCTAAGCGGAGCATCATTTTTACTTAAATGGCTCTGTCCTACTAAATCATCAAAATCAGCAGGTCTTAAAAGGTGTGTAAAATCTGCCAATTTAACTCTTCTTTTTAGTTACTTTTTTATCTTTAAAACTCTTTTTTTTATCATCTTTTATAAAAGCCGATTTTTTGCCATCTTTGGAAGTGCCTTTTTTATCATCTTTTTTGAAAGCCGGCTTTTTCCCATCCTTAGGGATGCTTTTTTTATTTTCTTTAAAACTCGGCTTCTCACTCTTTTTAGAGCTTGGTTTTTTTTCATCGTCAAGCTCTGCTTTTTTCTCATCTTTTAAAAATTTCGCTAGAGCCGAATACTCGCTGCGGCTTAAAAATCTACTTTTTCCCGTAGGAAGATTGTTTAGTTTGATTTCAGCAAAGCTGATTCTTTTAAGATCTACAACTTCGGCTCCAAAATGAGCGAAAAATCTTCTAAGCTCTCGGTTTTGCCCTTCGTTGATAGCCACTTTTAAAACAGAGTAGTTAGGCTGGTTTTTTTGAACCATGAAGCCGATAAAAGGTTTAAACTCCATATGTGTTACTTTAGAGTGGCTATGTCCGCCTGCAGAGGCATCTTCAAGTGTCATACCGTTTAACATGGCATCTTCCATGTCAGGAGTGACTTCACCTTTGATCTTCATCTTATAAATTCTTTCCAAATCCGACTCCATGAGAGCTGAAGCGACTTTTGAAGCGTCTGTTAGAAGAAGCAAGCCCTCAGAAGCGTAGTCAAGTCTGCCAACCGGAACATAGTGCTTGTACTCTTTGCCTAGCGTATCATAGATGGTTTTTCGCCCTTTAGGGTCAGTTTTTGTTACAAGCTCGCCTTTTGGCTTGTTGTAGACTATAACCGTATATTTATCTCTCGGTGTTACTTGTTTACCGCTTACATAAACGATATCTACACCCTCATATATATCTGTAGCAGGATTGTCTTGAATCTCTCCATTAACCCTGACAAATCCGTCTTGTATGACTTTGTCAGCTTCTCTTCTTGAGTAGCTTGAGTGATGTGCTATGTATTTGTTTAATCTCATGAAATGCCTTTTTCTATCAAAGTATGGATATGAAGCATGCCATGAACTCTCTTTTGTTTATCCGTTACAACTAAAAGCTGTATCTTCATCTCTTCTATCATTACAAGTGCTTCACTTGCAAGTATATTTTCATCCTCTATGGTTTTCGGGTTTAGCGTCGCATATTTTAAAACATTCTCTTCTAGCGAAAAATCCTCGCTCATAAGCGCTCTGCGAATATCTCCGTCACTCACAAGTGCTAAAAGTCTGCCAAGTTCATCTGTAATTAAAACTGTTCCGAGTCTGCCTTCGCTGATTTTTACAATTGCATCTTTTACTTTTGTTTCGCTGCCGATAACAGGCAGATCTTTTGTTCTCATCAAATCTTTAACTTTTACAAAAAGCTGTTTTCCAAGAGATCCGCCCGGATGAAATGAGGCAAAATCGCTCTTTTTAAAATTCTTTGCACGCATTAAACAGACCGCAAGTGCATCGCCTAGAGCAAGCGTAAGTGTAGTAGAACTTGTCGGTGCGATATTTAGCGGACATGCCTCTTTTTCAACGATAACATCAATTACAACATCACTGTATCTTCCAAGCGTAGAGTTTCTATCTCTTGTCATACCGATAAGCGGAGTGTCAAATCTTTTTATATGCGGAAGAATAGAGCTTAACTCTTCGCTTTCTCCGCTGTAGCTGATAGCCAAAACAACATCATCTTTGCCGATCATTCCCAAATCGCCATGCAGTGCTTCTGTCGGATGAAGAAAAAAACTAGGAGTTCCCGTAGAGGCAAATGTCGCCGCCATCTTAGCTCCGATAAGTCCTGATTTTCCTACGCCCGTAACGATAAGTTTTCCTCTGCATGAGAGAATGATTTCGACTGCTTTGTCAAAAACATCACCGATATTTTGGGCACTATCTAAGAGTGTTTGAGCTTCGATTTTGAGGGTTTCTTGTGCTATTTGTCTGTAATTCATAACGCAATTATATCCTTTTTGAATGCAAAAGCGTAAGGTAGTTTAGTGCTTAATTAATTAGAGATAAGATATAATATTTCAAAAAAGATTTTAGAGGAAAAAAAATGAGAGAGATATTAGGCAAGTATGTAAGCAGTATAAATACATTAAAAGTAGAAGAGAGAGTTTTGTATCTAAATACGCTGATTTTAGCGGAAGAGGGTGCCGGTAAAACCAATCTTGCATGTAAGATTAGAAACTATGTTATTGACAGTGATGTAGCAACACTCTATTTGGATTTTGCCAACTCTGAGGTAGAGAATATTGAGTTAAGATACAAAGATGAGCATTTCAACTACATAAGATTTGATGAAAGCGATGAGTTTCAAGAAGAGTTCAATAAGCTTGTGGATGCAAAAAAACATATCTATATGGCTGTGGATCCGGCTTACTTCTCAAACAAAAGAGATATAAAAAGCAAGCTTACTGAAACGTTGCAAATCAGAGGGCTTTTAGATAATTACTACTACTTTTTCCATGATATCGAGAATTTAAATGGTTTTTACACCAAGTTTGAAGACTTTTTGCTCTACATGTTAAACTTTTTAAATCTCAAAAAATACGGACTCACATTTCTAACACAGCCGCACTCTACGTTTGAAAATCCGCAGATCAAACTTCTTTTTACTTTCTTATATCTTGGAAAATGCTCGACTTTTGAATATTTTAACACGGCAAATTTGAAAAAATTACCGAAAAACAGATTTTTCTATCAGTACAGAACAAACTACAAAACGCTTCTATTTAACGATATTAAGAGCAATATAGTTCAGATAGATGAGTACTCTTTTGAAGTGTAGTGATGCAAAAACTTTTTGATGAGGTAGCATCTTTAGATAGAAGATGTTACGAGGAGTTTTTTTTAAGCGAAGATATTTTAATGGAGCATGCCGCTAGCGGTATGGCTTCTTATATCCGCCAAAACTTCTCAAAAAACTCAAAAATTATCGTAGTATGCGGGAGCGGCAACAATGGTGCTGATGGCGTTGCTCTTGCAAGACTTCTGCATAAAAGTTACGATATTTCCATTTTTTGGGCAAAAAGACCTACGTCTAAAATGGCTCTTTTGCAAGAAAAACGTGCTCAGAATATAGGTGTTCAAGAGTGTGAAGAACTTTGTGGATGTGATGTCTTAGTTGATGCGATTATAGGAACAGGTTTTAATGGCGAACTAAGTGATAATCTGTCTATTTTGATTGATGATATGAATTCTTTGGGGGCGGCTAAAATAGCATGTGACATCCCATCGGCTTTTACTTTTAGAGCAGATATTACGCTCACAATGGGCGCTCTAAAAAAGAGCCTCTTTCTAGATGAGGTTAAAGATATCGTCGGTAAGATAGAAGTTGTAAGTCTTGGCGTTGAGAGAGAGATTTATGAAAAAGAGAGCAATTGGAATCTTTTAGATTTGGAAGATCTCAAGCTCCCCTCAAGAGTAAAAAAAGATTCTCATAAAGGAAGTTATGGGCATTTGGCCATTGCAAGTGGTGAAATGTGCGGTGCAGGTATTATAAGTGCGCTATCTGCATTTAGATTTGGAAGCGGCTTAGTAACGCTTGTAGGATTTGAAGAGATAGAGATACCGCATACTTTGATCTACTCTCATGAAGTGCCAAAAGGAGCAACCGCTTTAGCTTTGGGAATGGGACTTGGCGTAGAGTTTAGCGAACTTGAACTTGCTAAGTTTTTAGATAATACACTTGCGCTTATAGCTGATGCGGATATTTTTTATATGCCTGCGGTTTTAGAGATATTAAAAAGAGAGAATGTTATCATAACTCCGCATCCAAAAGAGTTTACCTCGCTTTTAAGAATTTCAAAAATTGCGGATATATCTGTAAATGAACTGCAAAAAGAGCGTTTTAAATATGTGGAGATGTTCTGTGCAAAATTCCCTAATGTAGTTCTTCTTTTAAAGGGTGCGAATGTGCTCATCGGCAAAAACAACAACTTTTTTATAAATCCGCATGGCAGCGCCGCTTTAGCTAAAGGCGGAAGCGGAGATGTTTTAAGCGGACTTGTCGGCTCGCTTCTGGCTCAGGGATATAGTGCGCTTGATGCCGCAATACACGGCTCATTAACGCATGTGAAACTTGCATTAAATTATAAGGGTAATGATTTTTCACTTACTCCGGATGATTTGATAAATGGAATAAGCAAATTATAAATTTATAACTAGGAATAAAAAATGAGAGATATCTTAAAAATCGGAAAATATGAGTTAAACAGCCGCCTAATTGTTGGAAGCGGAAAATATAAAGATTTTCAAACTACAAAAGAGGCAACTTTGATAAGCGGAAGCGAACTTATTACGGTTGCGGTTCGTCGTTTAAATATAACAGATCCCGATAAAGAAAATCTGCGAGATACATTTAAGGGTACAAATGTAAAATTCTTGCCAAACTCTGCAGGATGTACGACGGCAGAAGAGGCAATAACTACTTTTAGGCTCACAAGAGAGGCAACGGGAATAGATCTTATAAAGCTCGAAGTTATTGGTGATACTCAAAAAACTCTCTATCCTGATGTGCTTGAGACTATAAAAGCATGTGAGATTTTGGCTCGCGAGGGGTTTACCATCATGGCATACACTTCAGATGATCCGATTATGGCAAAGCGTCTTGAAGATGCCGGCGCTCATGCAATAATGCCTCTCGCAGCACCGATTGGAAGCGGGCTTGGAATCCAAAATCCATATAATATAGTTTTTATCCGTGAAGCTGTGAGCGTTCCGGTAATCGTTGATGCCGGAATAGGATGTGCAAGTGATGCCGCTTATGCTATGGAACTTGGAGCTGATGGAGTTTTAACAAATACCGCTATTGCAGGAGCGCAAGATCCTATAATGATGGCAGAGGCGATGAAACATGCAGTAATAGCAGGACGCATGAGCTATCTCTCCGGAAGAATCGCAAAACGCCCTTATGCGACTGCTTCTTCACCTGTAAATGGGATGATACAGTTTTAAAGTAAGTTTCCGTCTCCTTTTAAGTATTATAGCTCAGCACAAAATTTATTTCTGCCGCTCTCTTTAGCGCGGTAGAGTTCATTGTCTGCTATTTTTAGCAAATCTTCTTTTGATATATCTTCATCACTCTCTTTTATAGAAAGCCCTGCGCTTATGGTTACAAACTCTGCTGCGGTTGAATATTTGTGCTCTATTTTGAGATTTGCAACTGCATCTATTAGGGATTGAACAACTTTTTTTGCTCCATCTCTATCTATATCTTTAAGCAAAACA
>Ga0208246_1000821_pt1 | contig 20967 bp, 31 predicted proteins | sample RifOxyD2_FD_184039 | JGI IMG/M metagenome (GOLD analysis project Ga0208246, IMG submission 184039) | Soil microbial communities from Rifle, Colorado - Rifle Oxygen_injection D2 (SPAdes) | ecosystem: Environmental > Terrestrial > Deep subsurface > Rock core/Sediment | place: Rifle, Colorado... | reverse complement strand
CCTGGCAGTATTGAGCCGTATATTGTCATATGCCGTCCATTATACTTTCCTTTCATAATTTTAAAAGAGTAGGTGTATCATATCATATGAACCAGCGCATTTGATTGACTTTGGGGTAGTATTGTGATAAAAAATATTATCTAGACACGGTGTTTGGATATGTTTGTTCTTTGAACGGAGGATATAAAATGTTCGACAGGTTTATGGATTTCCTAGGTAGAGTTATCGTAAATGGAATCATGGCAATATTCGTCACCATGATTGTTTGTTTTTTCTTGGGCTTTGCCGTTTTGCTGGCGATGATCCCAGTATCAATCCTTGGTGGCGACGTTGTAGCGAAGGCTGGGCACACCATCGTTGACAATTGGCCGTGGTTTAGAATTATCTATGCCATCGTGCTTTTTGAGATGATGGCAGAAAGTTATGGCTTTGCCGGGCTAAAGTCTATTTTTTGCCACTGTCACAAAGGATGGAAAAAGTGGCGAGAGCAGAAGGCAGTTGACATTGCCTGAGACCATGAGTAACCCCACCTTACACCCGCAGTTCCGACTGCGGGATTTTTTTTGTCTATTTTTTTTGGTATAATGAAAATGAAAAGTAAAGATTAATTAACGAAAAATATGTTTTCAATAATTGTTATTTTAGGAATTGGGATATTTTTAACACTACTTATTGGTGGCCTTGTTTGGGCCGTAAGAGAAGACTCAAAAACTGAAAAAAATAGTAAAAATAATAAATTTAATAATAAATAAAAAAATAATTGGCTTGGAACTAATAAACCGCTTGAGCGGTTTTTTGTAATAAAAAGAGCAAAATTGAGTATGGTATTGGTTAGAAATTTTTTTGTGTAAGAATGCGTATCATAATCTATGGTATCATTAATTTTGGCGCCTTAGCGGTCGTAAATAAAAATAATTAAAATTAATATTATTAAATAAAAAAACAAATTTATGAAAAATAAATTATTAGTATTTTTATCATTAAGCGCTATTTTATTGTCAGGGTTGATGCTAGCCCCAATTTTACAACAGCCAAGTGAGGCAAGAGCAGCAAATAGCTTTTTTGATGTGTTTATAGAGATAGATGGCGTGCAAGGCTCATCTACTCATGTAAATGCAATGGATATATTATCTTGGAGTTTTGGTGCTAGCAATCCTACAAGCGTGGGAAGTGGTGGTGCTGGTGCGGGAAAAGTTAGCATGCAAGATTTTCATTTTACCAAAAGAATTGATAAAGCTTCGCCAATGTTATATTCTTCATTAGCAAAGGGCGAGCATATTAAAAATGCAGTTTTGCATGTTAGAAGAGGAAATACTGATTATCTTAAAATAGAATTGTCTGATGTGCTGATAAGTTCTTATGAATTATCGGGAAGTGGCGGTGATATGCCAACCGAATCAGTAAGTTTGAATTTTGCAAAGATAGAATTTAGCTATGATTTAAAAGTAGCTAAAAAGTAAGATTTTGATAGATTGATGAATCCAAAAACCACTTTAAATATGAGTGGTTTTTTGGTATAATGAAAATGTAAAGTTAATATTATTAAGTAGACAAAAATATGAATAAAGTTTTTGAGGGTTTTCGTGATTTTGTTATGCGGGGTAATGCAGTTGACCTTGCAGTTGGCGTGGTTATTGGAGTTTCGTTTGGGGCAGTGATAAATTCTTTAGTAAAAGGTTTGCTTACTCCACTTATTGGTGCTATTGCTAAAGTACCAGATTTTTCTGGACTTTATTTTACACTTAATGGAAGTAAGTTTTTGTATGGAGAATTTGTAAATGCAATAGTTGCCTTTTTACTGGTTGCTTTTGCGATTTATTTTTTCGTGGTTTTACCAATGAATGTTTTAACTAAAAAAATGAAAAAGAAAGAACTTTCAAGTCCTACAACTAAAAAGTGCAAAGAATGTTTGAGTGAAATTCCTTTGGAGGCTAAAAGATGTAGTTATTGCACGCAAATAGTACAATAAAAATTAATTGATAAATAATTTAGTTTACATTATGAATAAAAATAACTCTGATTTAACAGTAGCTCCAATTAAAGATTTGGTTAAAATGATGGCAATTCCAGCAAGCATTGGATTCTTTTTTAATACAATGTTTAATATTGTTGATACTTTTTATGCAGGCATGATATCAACTGATGCTCTTGCTGCTTTATCAATTTCTTTCCCAACATTTTTTATAATTATTGCTTTGGGCACTGGTTTATCAAGCGGGGCAACAGCAATTATTGCAAATCACATTGGGGGCAAAAACAACGAACAAGGAAAATTATATGCAAAGCAAACTATTTCTTTTGGGCTTGTGCTTTCAGTTGTTTTAACTGCTATAGGTTTGGTTTCTTCTCCAATGCTACTTAAATTACTTGGCGCAAGTGGCGAATATTTGGCATTGTCTTTATCTTATATAAATATCATATTTTATGGCACAGTTTTTTTTGTAATGTCTTATGTGTTTAATTCAATATTAAATGCTTCTGGAGATATGAAGACTTTTAGAAATTTTTTGATTGTAGGGTTTTTTATTAATATTGTTTTGGATCCCATTTTAATGTTTGGTTACTTTGGCCTGCCGAAAATGGGTGTAGCTGGCGTGGCTTTAGCTACAGTTATTATTCAGATTATTGGTACATTTTATTTGGGTAAAAAAGCTTCAAAGACATTTTTATTTGAAGCACCAACATTTAAAAAATTAATGCCTCAAAAAGCTCCTTATGTTGAGATAATCAAACAAGGTCTTCCTTCATCATTGAGTATGGTAACAGTTGGAGTTGGAATATTTGTGACAACTTATTTTTTAGGTGTTTTTGGTAAAGAAACAGTTGCAGCATTTGGCATTGCAACCAGGATAGAGCAGTTATTTTTATTACCTACAATTGGGCTAAATATTGCCACACTCACACTTGTTGGGCAGAATAATGGTGCAAAAAAATTTGATAGAGTTAAAGAAACATTAAAAATTACTACAAAATATGGTTTGTATATTATGACATTTGGCAGTATTTGTATTTTGTTGTTTTCACCGCTTTTAATAAAAATATTTACGCAAGATAGCAATGTTATAAATATTGCCGTGCATTACTTAAAATATGCATCGTTTCTTACTTGGGCATATTTGTTTTTATTTTTAAATATCTCAGCATTACAAGGATTAAAAAAACCAATGTATTCATTATACATTGGCCTTCTAAGGCAAATTATATTACCATTAATAATGTTTCCTATACTTTCAAAATATTTTGGAATTGATGGAATTTGGATTTCTATATTTATAATTACCTGGACTGCATCAATTATTACAATTTTTTACACAAGAAAAAAATTATTGAATATTAATAAAAATTAAAATATGAAAATAAAAAGTGCAGAGTTTGCTAGGGGAGTTACTGGGAATGATTATAGCACTCAGGACAATTTACCGCAGATTGCTTTTTTAGGTAGATCAAATGCTGGAAAGTCTAGTGTTATTAATTCTTTAACTGGCAGGAAAAATTTAGTGCATTCAAGTAAAACTCCAGGGAAAACTATTGAGGCAAATTTTTTCTGTATTAATAATTTATTTTATCTTTTAGATTTTCCCGGATATGGTTTTGCTATGCGTGGCGTACAAGAAAGAAACAAAATGGTTAAAAGAATTTTTTGGTATTTGGAATTTACTAACGCTCGACCAAAAGTGATTTTTTTGATTATTGATGCAAAGGTTGGCTTAACTGATCTTGATTTAGAAATGCTTGAAATTATTAAGCAAAATAATCACAAAGTGGTTATTGTTGCCAATAAAGTAGATAAATTACCACAAACAAAAAGAAAAGACAAAATTTTATCAATTGTAAGCCAAGCAAAAGGGCTTGAAGTTTTAGAATATTCTGCCAAAACACATGAAGGTAAAGAAAATATATTTAAAATTATTGAAGATTTGGTGAAGTAGAAAAATATAGTGACATTTTGCAAAATTTTGATATAATATAATTGAAATTGCTTAAAATAATAATTAAAAATTAACATATAAACTTATGAAGAAGTTTTTTTTATTTTGTCTGGTTTTTGGGATTTTAATAGCTGGGGTGAGTTTAGCTTCTAGTGGAGGCGGAGAATCTAGCCAAATTACAGCTGATATTGTGCCTGCATTATTCTGGATTGCAGTTGTATTGATTGCAGCTAAAGTCTCGGGTTTAATTGAAAGATTTGGTCAGCCATCTGTTTTGGGAGAATTGATAATTGGAGTTGTTTTGGGGAATTTATATTTATTGGGATTTCATTTTTTTGAGCCAATTAAAATAAATACATATTTTCCATTTTTAGCTGAATTGGGAGTTATAATACTTTTATTTCAAGTGGGTTTGGAATCAAATATCTCGCAAATGAAAAAAGTGGGAGTAAGAGCTTTAATGGTGGCTACTGTTGGAGTTATTTGCCCTTTTATTTTGGGAACTTATATTGTTGGGCCTTATTTATTGCCGGGCTTGAGTAGTAATGCATATTTATTTTTAGGAGCTGCTTTAACTGCCACTTCTGTGGGGATTACAGCTAGAGTGTTTAAAGATTTGGGTAAATTACACACTAAGGAAGCTCAAATTGTACTGGGAGCTGCTGTAATTGATGATGTAATGGGGCTTGTAATTTTGGCTGTGGTTTCAGCTATTGCGACTTTGGGTGCTGTAAGTTTTGGGGGAGTTTCTTTAATTGTAATTAAAGCGGTTGGGTTTTTGTTAGGAGCTATAATCTTGGGACAGATTTTTGCTCCACATTTGGGTAAATTGTTTTCTAAAATTCATACTGGAGTTGGTATGAAGTTTGCTTTAGCAATTTCTATTTGTTTTGTGGTTTCATTTATTGCAGGTAAAATTGGGCTGGCTCCAATTGTGGGAGCTTTTGCAGCTGGTCTTGTGCTTGATTCTGTGCATTTTAAATATTTTAAAAAACCAAAAGTTGTAGAAGAATTGCTTGAAGTTTCTAAAGATTTATCACATAAAGAAAAAGAGAAATTAGTAAAAATTGCAGAAAATCATAGTGAAAAACATATTGAAGATTTAATAGAACCTTTAGCTCACTTTTTTGTGCCCATATTTTTTATAATTACTGGAATGAATGTAAGGCTGGAAACTTTATTTGATTCTAAAATTTTATTAGTAGCGCTTGCTATAACATTGGTAGCAGTTATTGGAAAATATGTTTCAGGATTTGTGGCTGGTAGGGTTAACAAGCAAATTGTGGGTTTTGGAATGGTACCAAGGGGAGAGGTGGGATTAATTTTTGCTTCAATTGGAAGTAGTTTAGGGGTAATTACAAAAGAAATGTTTTCTGTAATTGTTATTATGGTTATTTTAACTACATTAATCACTCCACCAATTTTAACTTATTTTTTAAAGAAAAATAAAGATTAAAATATTATTAATTTATTAAATATATGAAAAAAAATATAGAACAAGTTGGTTCTTTAGAAAGTAAGGAGCCTATGCTTATAGATCTTTTTTCTGAAGAATTAGAAAGGCAATTTTTAGAAAATGGCAAGGTGTATAGTAGAAAAATTGAACCTATTCTTGGAGCTGAAAAAGTTTCTATAAGTCAGGTTGTAGAAACTAAGCTCCCAGATGGCACGCTTGAGTCTACTCAAGAGGCCAAGGATGGTGATTGGATAATAACTGGCACAAAAGGTGAGAAGTTCGTTTTCACAGATAAGAAATTTCAAGACTTGTATGATTCTGATGGCAAGGGTGAGTGGTTACCAAAAAAGAGAAAAATAATTGCGATGAGTAATCCTTTTGGTGGATTTGTTAGAATTTCAGCTCCATGGGGCACTCAAGAAAACCCAGCTTTTCAAGATGGTTCTGATAAGTGCATGTTTGTTGTAGGGCTTGATAAAGACGGGAACTTGACTCAAGATCGCTATATAATAGGTGATGAACAAATGCTACTTAATAATTATAGTGCTGAAGAGGCTGGATAATAATTTAAAATAGTATTATTAGGACAATTACGAGCATTTTGCTCGTTTTTTGTTACTATTGAATCTAGGCTCAAGAAGTGATAAATTAAGATAATAAAATGAAAATTTTGAAAAAGCTATTCCAAAAATTCTTGGAATAGCAAATAATTTAAAAATAAATTTCAAAATTATGGAAAATGAAAAAGATATAATACAAAAAAATGAAGAAGGGCCTAAAATAATTTTTGAAAATGATTGTCCTCTTGATGAATTGGCGGCTTTGGCTTTGCAAATTCATTTAGAAAAAAATAAACCATGCAGTTCTGATATTGAATATGCCAAAAAACGATTGCAAGGTTTTTTAGACCGGCTCAATGCAACGGAATTAGTTTTAAGAATAGACGGAGAATTGGTTGGCTCTGCTTTTTCATTTGAAGAAACCGAGGAAGAGCTTGAAAAGGAAATTCCTTATGTTAATTTTTTTACTAGACCTAGTGAAAGAGTTTTTCAAATAAAAGGGGTAAATATAAAGCTCAAATATAGGGGGCAAGGGCTTGGGCAAAAAATTACTGAACAAATAATAGATCGAACAAGACAAAAAGGAGCTACTAAAATTATACTTTCAACGCCAGGAGAAAAAGACGGTCCTGCTCAAAAGTTGTATGAAAAACTTGGTTTTAAAGAAGTAGCTCCCGATCAAAGTCCACAAAGCTTTTATATGGTCCGCGAGTACGAGCTAAAATAAAAATTAATTGAACAGTAAATAAAGTTATTCCACTATTCGTGCGAATGGTGGAATGGTGGAATGGTATTCACTCACACAGGTCTGAGCGAATAGGGGGCAGGTTATCACGTGATAACCAAAGGAAAAAAGTCAGGTTAATAAGTATTAACCAAAAGTTATTCTACTAAAAAGTAGAATAGAAAAATATAAAATTAATTGAGAAAATAGTTTATGAAACCACTAAATAAGCCAGCAGAATTTTTTGAGAAATATAACGAAAAACCAAAAAAGCTTTTTGAGTATGGGGCAAAAATTCAAGCCTTACAAGACAAGTATTTAAAAATTATTATAGATCTTGTTGGTGAATTTTGTGATGTGTTTCCTATCGGCTCTGTAGTATATAAAATTCCAGCAGGAGATGTTGAGATTGCAGTTTGTCCTAAAGATGGTCAATTTACAAAAGTAATAGAAATTTTAAGAAAAGAGTTTGGGGATCCAGAAACAGAAAAGCCAGAATTTGTAAAATTTCAAATTGAAACAGAGGAATACGAAGTAAGTATAAATGTGTATCAAGGTTATGAAGCCATGTTTTGCAAGAATTTTACAAAATATATGCTTGACCATAAAGATTTAATTAAGGAATATAAAGCGATAAAAGAAAAATATTGTTTTTCAAAAAGAGAATACCAAAAGCAAAAATATCTTTTTTATGATAAAATAATTATAGATATCCCAGAAGATTACGCAAAATAATTTTTGGTTATCATATGACAATCAAGCTATTCAAAAATTATTGGAATAGCAAAATATAAAAATAAATTTAGAAACAAAATTATGGAAAATGAAAAAGATTTATATTTTGTGGCAGTAAAAGTATTTTTTAAAAAAGATGGTAAACTTTTGATACTCAAAGATAATTTTGGCTGTTGGGACTTGCCAGGAGGAAGAATTAAAAAAGATGAATTTGATGTGAGTTTAAGTGATGTAATAAAAAGAAAAATTAAAGAAGAATTGGGGGAAAATATTAAATATACTATTGGAGAACCAGTGGTTTTTATGCGTCATCAAAGAATTGAACAAGTTTTTGGGAATCCAGTGGTGAGAATCTTTGCTCTGGGTTATGATGGTTCAATTGAGGACGGAGAAGTTGTGCTTTCAGAAAGACATCCGGAAATTTTATGGGTAGACCCTGCAAGTTTTAAACCAGAAGATTATTTTGAAGGTGGATGGCTCAAAGGTGTACAGGAATATTTAGAAAAAATCAAAAATTAATTGAGAAATAATTTTATGAATAATACGATTTTTATTTTCCATGGCACTGAAGGTTATCCAGAGGAAAATTGGTTTCCATGGATGAAGGAAAAGCTGGAAGCTAATGGTTGTAATGTTATTGTACCGCAATTCCCTTCGCCACCAGTTGTACCGGCAAAGATATCAGAGTGGTTTGATGTATTGGAAAAATATGAAAAAAGTATAAATGAAGATTCAATACTAATTGGGCATAGTTTGGGCGGAATTTTTACATTGCGTATATTGGAAAAATTAAATTTTGAGGTTAGAGCAGTTGTTTTTGTTGGAACGCCAATTGGAGTAAAACCTATTTTAAATTATGATAGAGATAGTAGTTTTAGTGGATTTGATTTTGATTGGAATATTATAAAAAGTAAAGCAAAAGATTTTATTGTTTATCAATCTGATACAGATCCTTATGTTGGTTTAGAAAATGGAAAACAATTGGCGAGTAAGCTTAATGCTAAATTGACTTTTGTGCCTAATGCTGGGCATTTTAATAAAAAAGCTGGCTATACTGAGTTTCCAGATTTACTTGAGAAATTATTAGAAATAATTAAAATAAAAAAATAGTTGATAAAAATAATCTATTCCCTGCTTGCTGGCAGGCAGGCACTATTCACGCGAATGGTGGAATGGCTTGTATTCGCTCAGACCTGTGCCTGCCTGCGCAGGCAGGTGAGCGAATAGAATAGGTCAGGTTATCACGTGATAACCAAAAGAAAAAAGTCAGGTTAAAAGTGTTAACCAAAAGTTATTCCAAAAATTATTGGAATAGCAAATTATATATGGTAATAGATATTGAGCTTACTTTGAATAGATTTGGTTTTGGAAAAATCGCTGAAAATAAATTTCAATTATTTTGTTTTAGGTTTTCAAAATGGAATATTGTGGGCAAACACTCAATTTCTTTTGAAATAAATTGGCGAACTAAAGATAAATAAAAATTAATTGATTGAAAATTACAATCGCGTTAAGCGGTTTTTGTTTGACAAATATTTGCAATAGGCATAACATTTATTCATAGCGACCGCGGCTTCCAGCGGTAATTTCCATTTTCTGACGGAGGATAATTTGATGACGAGTCATTGGGAAATTGCGAAGAAAAACTTCGTGAAGTTGAAAGACAACCCGTACCCCGGTCGGGGTATGGTGGTTGGTCTGAGTTCTGTGGGCAAGTTTTTAGTCTTGGTCTATTGGATTATGGGTCGTGGTGAAAACAGTCGCAATCGTGTTTTCTGCCACGATGGAAAGGGTCGAGTCTTTACAGAAGCGGCTGATCCGGCCAAGGTGACTGATCCACGCAACATTATCTACAACGCGATGATGGAGGGAGGTGGTATCTATGTCGTCAGCAACGGTGTACAAACTGACGCTGTTGTGACTGGATTGGTTTCGGGGATGACTTTCAGCCAATTGCTTGCTGGTTTCAAGTATGAGGATGATCCTCCAAATTCCACTTCTCGGATTACTGCTGTATGTGGAATCTCGTCTGGTGGAGGATGCGTGGAGTTTTCTCTTCTGCGCAAGTCATTCTTGGGGGATAGCTGTGACCGGTTAACCTTTTGCTACGATCAGCTGGACGCTGGGTTGGGTTTGTGCATGACCACTTATATGGGCGATGGCAATCCTTTACCCGCGTTTATTGGTGAACCTTACTTGTTACCAATCGATAGTAATAACATCTACACTGTTGCCAAAGAATTTTGGGAGGCACTCAACGAAGCAAATCGCGTTGCGTTGGTAGTCAAGTTTGTTGATCTTTCGACCGGCACCTCAACGGTCAAGATCATCAATAAGTACAGGAAGGTCTAGCTGGGCTTGATTGCTCGGTAAGACAAACAACACGGCGGGCCGTCACAATGACCCGCCGTTTTTCTAAAATTAATTTTATAAAATCGTATTTTTATAATTTTTTTGATATAATATTATTATGGATGGGGCAAATAGAATAAATATTAAGATTGGCTCAGAGGTTGACATTGTGCTTAAAAAAGATCAGCCTACTGGAAAATTAACACACGGAAAAGTTGGTAGGATTTTAACTAGTTCTGCAAATCATCATAGGGGAATTAAGGTAATGCTTGAAGATGGGCAAGTTGGTAGAGTTCAAAAGATTTATCCTACATATGAAGTAATTAATGGAGAAGAATGTATTGAAGGTTTAATATAAAAATTAATTTTAAAAAATATTAAAGATCAAAAAATAAAAGAATATTGTACTCGCTAGGTTGCCCTAGGGCAACCTGAAGTGATATAATAAGCTTGTGATTATAATAAATTAATGATTATAAAAAGTTATGCTTGATAAAGATTTTTATACAACCAAAGAATTAACAAAAATTCTCAAAATAAGCAAGCAATCTGTTCTAAAGCGTATAGGTCGTGGTAATATTAAAGCAGTAAAGACTGGTCGGGATTATATAATTTTTAAGAAAGATATTGATTTAAGTAAGCTAAAATCCGATATACAGCAGTAATCTTCGAAAGACAATTATTTTTAAAAATAAGCAATTAGAAAAGATTAAGTATTAAGCTTCTCTAGGTTGCCCTAGGGCAACCTGACGGAATGTGATAAGATGTAATTAAAAATATATATTAATTAGAAAATGATATGAGTATAAAAATTACATATTTTGTGCATGGCACAACGCAAGACAATGAAAAGGAAATTTCTTCTGGTTGGGATAATGTTGAGCTTTCTGATTTGGGCAAAAGACAATCAGTAGAATTAAAAAATCTAATTAAAGATAAAAATTTTGATGTTGTATTTTGTTCTGATTTAAAAAGAGCTGTTGATTAGGCAAAATTAACTTTTCAAGAAATAGCTCCAATTATTGAGGACGAAAGATTGAGGGAATGTAATTATGGATTATATAATGGTAAAACATCTGAAATTGTAGAGCCTATGCAAGAGAAGTGTATTAATGAAAGATTTCCAAAGGGTGAAAGCTATGAAGATGTAAAGATAAGAATTCAAAGTTTTTTAGATTTTTTGAAAGCAAACTATAATGGTAAATCTGTGGCAATTGTGGCACATAAAGCGCCTCAACTTGCGTTGGATATTTTGCTTAATGGAAAAACTTGGGAGCGGGCTTTTGCAGAAGATTGGCGAAAAACAAAATTTTGGAAACCTGGTTGGGAATATATTTTAAAATAAAAATTATGTATATAAATCAAATATTTTTTGATAAAATTGAGCCAGTTTTGGTGGAGCTTAAGAATAAATTAAAAACAGACTTTGTGCTTTTTGGCTCAGCCCCACTTTACTTAATGGGTGTTTTGGAATTTAATAAAGATTCAGTGCTAAATGATTTAGATATTGCTTTGAGAGATTTGTCTTGTATTTCGCAAGATGCAAAAGAAGTGCAATTTAGAAAAGATCCTAATCAAAAGTTATATAAAATAAATATTCAAGGTATAAATGTAGATATGGGTTCTGCTTGGCCTGGACAAGAGGAAATTTTTGAAAAAATATTTAAAAATCCTGTAATTGAAAGGGGTTTTAAATTTGCTAATTTAGATATTTGTCTTGAGTGGAGAGAATTGATTGTGAAAAAGTATGGCAGAGAAAAAGATATAATTTACTTAGAAAAAATTAAACAATTTAGATTAAAGAATAATTATGACAGATTATAAAAAAGCAATTGAAGTATTATTTGCAATGCTTAAAAAATATAAATTTACTAAAGAAGAAAAAGATGCTATTATGACTGCAATTGGAACGCTTGATTTTGGATCTTTGGCTAGAAATAGAGCAACGAGAATAATTAGAAATAAGCATAATAAAAAAATAAATAATTAAAAAATAAAATTTTATGGAAGAAATTAAACATTTATATAGAAGTAGAAAAAATAGAGTGTGGGCAGGAGTAATAGGTGGAGTGGGGGAATATTTTAATGTGGACCCATCATTGTTGAGATTAATTTTTATTTTATTTTTGTTTTTATCAGGATTTTTCCCTTTATTTTTTGCTTATATTGTAGCTATTTTAGTTATCCCAGAGACTCCAAAAGAAAATTAAAATTATTTTTATGCAACAAGGCGATTTATTTGGAAAACAAAAACCAAAACCAGTAGGTAACTTTCCAGGGACTTATTTGTTTTTTGATACAGAAACAACTGGCTTGCCTAAAAATTGGAATGCCCCAGTAACAGATTTGCAAAATTGGCCAAGACTGGTGCAATTGGCTTTTGTTTGTTATAAAGATGGTTTTGAAGTTGAAAGTAAAGATTATATTATAAAACCTGAGGGTTTTGTGATACCCGATGATACGGCAAAAGTTCATGGCATAAATACACAAATGGCAAATGAAAAAGGCATAGCTTTGCAAATTGTTTTAAATGAATTTGCTAGTTTGCTTGAAAGAGCAGATTTTGTTGTAGCTCATAATATGAGTTTTGATGAAAAAATTATGGGAGCTGAGTTTTTGCGTAAAAATATGATAAATTATTTTGATAATAAGCAGGCAATTTGCACAAAAGAAATTTCTACTAATTTTTGCGCTATTCCTAGCAGTGGTGGATTTAAAGAATTTAAATGGCCAAAACTTTCAGAACTGCATGCAAAATTATTTGGTTCTGATTTTGCAAATTCTCATAATGCATTTGGGGATGTAATGGCTACAGCTAAATGTTTTTGGGAAATGAAAAACAGAGGAATAATCTAAAATACAAAATTATTTACATTTTAAAGACTGCCTTTTGGCAGTTTTTTGGTTGGTATTTATCCACTTGAAGTCATAAAATAGAGGAGGTATAATAAAATAATCAATATTTTTAATTTTTATGGTAGAAAATTTGATAATTCCATCAGAGATAATAGTTAGTAAAATTTATATTATTCGAAATAAAAAAGTTATGCTTGATAGAGATTTAGCAGAACTTTATGGAGTAATGACGGGTAATTTGAATTTAGCAGTTAGAAGAAATTTAAAAAGGTTTCCTGAGGATTTTATGTTTCAGTTAAATAAGGAAGAATTTAAAAACTTGATATTGCAAATTGAAACATCAAGTTGGGGTGGAATAAGAAAATCACCTTTTGTTTTTACTGAACAGGGAGTGGCAATGCTTTCTAGTGTTTTGAATAGTGATAGGGCTATAAATGTAAATATTCAAATTATCAGAACATTCGTAAAAATTAGAGAGCTTTTAGCAACTAATGAAATTTTGCAAAAGAAAATTATGGCTATGGAAGATAAATATGATTCAAAGATAAAAAAGATATTTGATATTTTGGGCTTGTTGCTGGAAGATAAAAATTTAAAGAAAAAGAGGAATACAATCGGTTTTATAAAGTAAAAAATTAAATTTATATTGCAAAATAATATTCTTATATACTTGAGTTTGCAAGAGTGTTAAAAGTGTGATATAAAATTTTATGAAAAAAATAATTTTAATTCTTATTGTCGTTGCGACAATTATTTTGTTAGTAACGGTTTATTTTTGGATTTTTAATTATAATAAATATATTATCGGTTGGTGTCAAAATTCGGGAGGAAAGTATCCATGTATTATTTTGGAAAAACCAAAATATGATCTAATGGAAAATAATCAACCGGAAAGTATTGATGAATGTGATAAGGAAAAAGATGAAATAGAACAAGCAAATTGTTATATAAATTTAGCGAGAGTACAGAGAGATATCAGTATATGCGATAATATTAAAATTATTGTTTTGAAAAATTCTTGCGAATCTCTCGTAGCTAGTCAAACAAAAAATGTTGGAGCGTGCAACAATTTAAATAAAGACGCAAGAGAAGAATGTTATAGGGGAATAGCAATTTCTACAAATAATCTCGATTTATGCGATAAAATAACTAGTAGCAGTGTAAATCGCGATGGATGTATTTTGACTATTGCTGAACATAAAAAGGATATAAGTATATGTGAGAAAATTTCAGATGCGAATACTAAAAAGTTTTGTATTAATCTTGTTAGTAAAGCGAATTCTAATTTTCAAAATCAAGCATCAATTACAGTAAATTCTCCAACTGTAGGGGACAAATGGTTGTTAGGAAAAACATATAATATTACATGGAATGCAACTAATATGGGAAAGCTTATTATTCAACTTATTTTAAATAATGATAATGGAAAACTTCCTAGTTATGTTGCTGGAGATATTCCGGCTTATAATATTTCTACAAATATTAATTCCAATCAAGAATCATTTTCATGGAAAGTACCACAAGATTTAAAATATGATTATAATCAGATTATAGTTTGGGGAATGCCTGAGGGTTGTACTGATTGTGGTAATATAGTCGGAAGAAGTGAAATTTTTGAAATTATAAAATAAATTTAAAAGTAATTTTATAAAACTATGGAAGAAGGAATATATTTTAAAGATTCATTAACCTTAAAACAGTATATTATGAATGAGGCGCGAATGCCTTTGTTCGTTTTCTTATTTCTTATTTTTTCGGCATTAATGTTGTTAATTTTAGGAGTAATATTTTCTTATGTTTTTGCAGTTTTTGCAGTGTTTATGTTTATAATGTCTCTTTTTCCAGTTGTTGCTATATTGTTAAATTATTATGGGGCAAGGAATAATATTATATTAAAAAATGACAGATTAATTTTACCACCATTTGATTTTGCCAATAGAGCATTGAGAGCATTTGATGGTGAAGGATATTTTTATGATTCTAAATATAATGATTTCGCTGTAGCTTCTTTTTATAATAATATAAACAGAGTATGGAGAGTTTTTGATAAAAATGAACAGGAATTACTAGACATAAATAAAAATCAATTCAACACGCAAGCTTTTTCTAATATAGGAATTTTCGAAGTAAACATAAAAGCTCTTGCAGACATTATACAAAATTATAAAAATAATGATAAACTTTTAGATAATTTAATTAAAAAATGTTTTGTTCATAGATATGTAAGTTATCCTCAAAAAGCAGTGGGTATAGAATTTAAAGAATTAAAATTTAAATACCCGAAATTATTGGCTTGGGAGGGAAAAACTCCTCTGAATTCTATAAAAAATGTTTTTTGGAATGATTTTAAAAATGTGGTTGTATATGTTTCAGTGTCAGAACCAGATAAATTAGTAAAAGAGATTGAAGATAGAATCAAAAATAATTTAAAAATTTAAATAATATGGTAAAAAAAGATAAAGAGGAGAAAAAAATGCAAAAAAAGGTCAAAGATGATGGAAAACAGAAACCTGGGCTTTTGACAAATCAAACTAAAAGGATTATTAAAGCTATTTTAATGTTTTTAGTTGCATTAATAATTGTTTTGAGTTTTTTCTCAAAAGCAGGAAATGCAGGGAACATTTTTGTAGCAATCTCAAAATTTTTGATTGGACAAGCTTCTTATGTTTTGCCATTGTTTTTGATTTTTGGTGGAATAATATTTTTAAAATCAAAGAAAAAAGGAAGAAACTTAGCTATGTTTTTAGCTATTTTTATTTCTGTTTTGGGAATTGCCGGACTTTTATCAAACAACATAAAAGATTTGCCTGAAATTAGTTTTGCTGTAAGACCAATTATTGTTGAAAAAGGAGGATGGCTAGGATTTTTAATGGCATGGGGTTTTACTAAAACATTTGGACCTACAGTTGCAAATATTACTTTTGGTGCAGGACTTTTGATTGGTTTATTTGTATTTTTACAATTTGTGTGGCAAGAAATACCAAAGGAAGTATTAGAAGAGGAGAAAAAAGAGAAGAAAGAAAAATCAAAGTGGCCATTGGTTGTAAACTCAACTTTGTCAAAAGCAGAAGAAGAAGCAATTAAAACCAAGCCTGCTGTAGAAGAAAAAGCTGAAGCAAAATCAGAGTCAGCTAAAATTTCTTTATTTTCAAAACAAAAGAAAGATGAAGAAGATGAAGAGAAAATAAAAGAAAAAAGAGACTCAGAACCAAAGGGAAATTATTCTTTACCTCCATTGGATTTGTTAACTAAAAATGAATCTTCTCCAACCCCTGGAAATATCAAAGAAAATTCAATGATTATAAAAAAGACCTTTGAAAACTTTGGTATTCCTGTAGAAATGGCAGAAGTTAATGTAGGACCTACTGTTACTCAATATGCGTTTAAACCAGCTGAAGGTGTAAAGCTTTCTAAAATTACAACTTTATCTAGTAATTTGGCTTTAGCACTAGCAGCTCATCCAATTAGAATTGAAGCTCCAATTCCTGGCAAATCATTGGTAGGAATTGAGGTGCCAAATAAGATAAGATCAATTGTTTCTTTAAGAAACTTAATTTCTCAAAATGATTTTCAAAGTTCAGCATCACATCTGCTTTTAGCACTAGGTAGAGATGTTTCTGGTGGTCCTGTATATACAGATGTTACAGAAATGCCTCACTTGCTGGTTGCTGGAGCTACAGGAACAGGTAAAACAATTTTCTTAAATACTTTAATTTTAAGTTTACTTTATAAAAGTACCCCTGAAAATTTGCGAATGATTATGGTGGATCCAAAAAGAGTTGAATTTCAAAATTATAATGATATTCCGCATTTACTTTGTCCTGTAATTTATGATGCTCAAAAGACCATGAATGCATTGCAGTGGCTTACAAAAGAAATGGAAAGAAGGTTTGAAGTATTTTCAGAAATTCCAACAAGAAACATTAAAACTTATAATCAAAATAAATCAGTCATAGCTTCTGGAATGAAACTTCCATATATTGTTTTGGTTGTTGATGAATTAGCTGACTTGATGGCAGCTAAAGGCAAAGAGCTTGAAGCTGGTATTGTAAGACTTGCTCAAATGGCAAGAGCCACAGGAATTCACTTGGTACTTGCAACACAACGTCCTTCTGTTGAAGTTATCACAGGTACAATCAAAGCTAATATTACTTCTAGAATTACTTTTCAAGTAGCAAGCCAAGTTGATTCAAGAACAGTTTTAGATACTTCTGGAGCTGAAAAATTATTGGGAGCTGGAGATATGTTATTTGTATCATCTAAATCTTCAAAAATAAGTAGAATTCAAGGACCATATATTTCTGAAAAAGAAGTTAAAAAAGTAGCTGATTGGGTAGTTGAAAATGGAAGCAATGTGCAAGATCCACAAACTGCTTTGGTAGATGCTTTGAAAGAAAATCTTGAGCATAATCCTGATGCTGGTAAAGACGGTGGAGGAGAAGTATTTTTTGGTGATAATGATCCTTTGTTTGAAGATGTTAAAAAAATTGTTTTGGAAACTAAAAAAGCATCAGCTTCATTTTTGCAAAGGCGCTTGAGAATCGGTTATTCAAGAGCAGCAAGATTAATTGATATGCTTGAAGAACAAGGACTTGTTGGGCCAGCTGATGGAGCAAAACCACGTGAAGTTTATGAAGGAAAATTAAGTAGCCAAGATTTAATGTCAAAAAATCCGCCTAAAGAAAGTGGCTTTGATGAATCAGAAATAAAAGGTGATGTAATAGTAGAAGAACAGGAAGAAGATACTGAATGGAAAAAAGTTTAAAAATTTAATATCACAAACTATGATTTTAAAAGAGAAACAAAAAAATCATATTGCACTATTCTGGAAAAAATAAATCTTCGACAGTTTGTCGATAGTTAAACTATAAATGTAAGGGGTAGTACAAATTGTACCTACCCTTTAGATAAATAAAAAATTATTATTAAGAATTAAATTTATGGTAAAAGAAAAAAAGGAGAAAGAAAACAAAAAAGAAGTTGAAACAAAACAATCAAAAGCTTTAAATCATGCAATTGATGAGATTAAAGAAAGATTTGGCGAAGGAGCAATTATGAAACTTTCAGAAACTACTAAAGTAGATGTAGATACAATTCCAACTGGCTCTATTGCTATGGATTTGGCCTTAGGAGTTGGTGGAATGCCAAGAGGTAGAATTATAGAAATATATGGAGCAGAGTCATCTGGAAAGACTACGTTATCTTTACATGTTGTTTCTGAAGCGCAGAAAAAAGGAGGAGTGTGTGCTTATATTGATGCAGAGCACGCAATGGATCCTGAATATGCAAAAAGACTGGGGGTAAATACTGATGACCTTTTAATTTCACAACCAAATTCTGGAGAACAAGCTTTGCAGATTGTAGAGACTTTAGTTAAAACTGAAAACATTGACGTAATTGTGGTTGATTCTGTGGCTGCATTAACTCCTCAAAGAGAAATTGAAGGAGAAATTGGAGATCAACATATGGGTCTTCAAGCAAGATTAATGAGCCAAGCTTGCAGAAAACTTTCTGGCATAATGGCAAAGTCTAACACAATGGTTATATTTTTAAACCAAACTAGAATGAAAATTGGAATGGTTTTTGGAAATCCAGAAACAACTCCTGGAGGGTTGGCTTTAAAATTTTATGCTTCTGTGAGAATTAACTTAACTAGAACAGCTCAAATTAAGAGTGGAGATGAAATTATTGGAAATAGGGTAAAAGCTAAGGTTGTAAAAAATAAAGTAGCTGCTCCATTTCGCGTGGCTGAGTTTGATATTTATTATAATGAAGGTATTTCAAAATCTGGAGATGCATTAAGGGCCGGTCTTTTATCTGGCCTTATAAAACAATCTGGAAGTTATTTTACGCTTGAAGGAGAAAAGATTGGACAAGGAACAGAAGCTGCTAAGGCTTATTTAAAAGAACATAAAGATGTAATGGAAAGAATAAAAAAAGTAGCTTTAGAAGTTGCCAAAGCTCCAGCTGAAGCAGGGGACGCCGAAGAAAAAGAATAAGTAAAAATTTTCAATTATCAATTTACAATTTTCAATAAATTTTTAATGAAACAATTTTAAAGAAAGTTTTATTATATTTTTTTGGAATAAAAAAATGTCAGCAGAAAATCCATTTATAAAAGATGAAAAAAAAGTAATAGAATTAGACGACTCTGATATTATTTATGGTGGCGTAACAGAAAAAGAAGTAGATGAAGCTATGGAAGCGATGCGTGGTGCAAAAACTATTGAAGAGTTGGAGACTTTATCTGAAACTGCAAAAGTTTTACTTGAGAAGCATTCTAGGGCAAAAGAAGAAAGTTTGATAGCTGAATACAAAAGAAAGATGAGAAAATTGGATGAAGAATTTAAAATAAAATAAATTTCAAGCATAAAAAAATAGTCCTGAGCAAAGTCGAAGGACTATTTTTTTTGTGGCTGGATTCCCGATCAGGTCGGGAATGACAATTATTATTTAGGTGTGTAGGGTAACATTCCCATTTGACGAGCACGTTTGATAGCTGTGGCCATCTTTTTTTGATGAGTCATACAAAGACCAGTTTTTTTTCTTGGTTTAATTTTATAAAAACCAGATATATAACCAAATAAAAGGTCAGTATCTTTAAAATCTATTTCATTTATATTTTTTTGACAAAAGTAACACATGATTTTATGGAGCGAAGCGAATAAAATCACTTCGCGAATTAAGCCTGATATATAAATTCATTGGGGCTTAATGAGCGAAGAACTTTATTGCTTTTATTTAATTTTTAAAACGGAATATCTTTAACATCTATTTCATCAGAAGCTATGTCTGAAGCCATATCAGAAACAGATGGCATAGAATCTGCTGGGGGAGTATAATTTTCTTCAATAATTGGGATATCTGCTTCTTTTGGCTCTCTTGGTTCTGGATTTGAATTAAATGACTTTGGAGAATAATTGCTTTGTTGGCCTGTACTTCCACCCCCGCTTGATTTTGGACCCATTTGAAGGCCTTCTGCTATAATTTCTGTTTTCCAATGTTTAACTCCTGCTTGATCTGTCCAATTTCTAGTTTTGATTCTTCCTTCAATTAAAACCATAGATCCTTTGGTTAAATATCTGGAAACAATATCAGCTAATTTTCCAAAAGCAACTATATTGTGAAATTCTACTTCTTCTTTTCTTTGGCCCGAAGCATCAGTATAATATCTATTTGTTGCTATTGAAAATGAAGTGACGGGCTGACCAGATGGCAAAGCTCTTGTTTCTGGATCTCTTGTTAAATTTCCTAAGACAAATGCTTTATTAAAATTCATGTATTTTGGAGTAGTCGCTAATATACAAATTTTCGCAAATATACAAATCGCTAATTAGTAATTTGTATATTATTTTGAATTTGTATATTCGTGATTACTCTGATAATATTTCGTCTAATTTTTTATCAATATCTTCAATTTCAACTTTTTCTTTATTTTTTTCAGATCTAGCTTTTTTAACAGTGGCTTTTTTCTCTTCCCCACTTGTTGGCGAGACAGGTTTTTGCTCGGTCATAGATTCTATTTTTTCTTCTACAGGTTTGATTATTTCTTCTTTAATAAAATTTGCAATTTTTCCAGCGTCTTCTTTTACCTCTTCTGCAATAGCCAAAGCAATGGAAACAGGTTTTATTCTTTGTCTCCTCTCTTTTTGTTTTTTGGCTGGATTTATAACTAAAATTATATGACGAATAAACTGATTATCTTTTTCAATTAAATTTTTAATGTCTAGCAATGCTTCTGGTTCTATTTGGAACTCTAATATACCAAAAAAGCCAGAACCAAATTTCTTTATCTGGTAAGATAAAGTTTTAGCTACTGGTTTTTGCGATTTTAAAATAACACCTTCTTTTGCTTGAATTTTGCTTTCAAGTTCTTTTGCTTTTGCTTGTGCCTCCTCAGCTGTCATATTAGGAGAAATAATATATGTTAACTCGTAATTTTTCATAAATATTTTTTAGTATAATCTGGCTAAATTGTAAGCTAAAGCTTAAAATTTGAGCACTGGATATGCAAGAATCTTGCATAGATTATACTTTATTAATTGGCTTTACTATACCAAATGATTGATTAAAAATCAAGTCCTTGCGCTGGTTCATATGATATGATACACCTACTCTTTTAAAATTATGAAAGGAAAGTATAATGGACGGCATATGACAATATACGGCTCAATACTGCCAGGGGCAAGAACTATTGCTTGGTCTTCTGCCCTGACAGATAAATTAACAGATCAAGCAAAGCATAGATTAAAAATATTGGACTGGCACAGGGCAAACGGTAAAAATTCCTCGCTCACTGCCCGTCACTTTGGAATTGGAAGAATGACTTTGCACAGATGGCAAACAAGATTTAAG
>Ga0208246_1000819_pt1 | contig 20992 bp, 13 predicted proteins | sample RifOxyD2_FD_184039 | JGI IMG/M metagenome (GOLD analysis project Ga0208246, IMG submission 184039) | Soil microbial communities from Rifle, Colorado - Rifle Oxygen_injection D2 (SPAdes) | ecosystem: Environmental > Terrestrial > Deep subsurface > Rock core/Sediment | place: Rifle, Colorado... | reverse complement strand
GACTTCCAATCTGAGATTGCCTCAGCCGTGCGGGCGATGGAGTTAGTTTTGGTCGAGGGCCCCAGCCTCTTATGCGAGGTAAAAGGCTTAGAGTAGATCTTTTTTACAAGTCTTTTATAATACAGGCAAATCAACGGACTGGGACGGGCCCTATGATTTGCCTGCATTCCTAAATTCCAAGGTTAAACCCCTCTACTTGGGGAAAGGGGCATAATTACTATTGGCTGGACAAAGCCAATAGGGCTGCGCTAATTCTGGCTCTTCCCTTTTGACCAAATCATTACCCTCACCTTTTAATTTCAGATGCAATGAGTCATAGAATCAAACAACTGGCTATCAACGGTGAAGGGTTTTTATTTGACCCGACCAGCGGAGAAAGCTATACCGCCAATGGCTCTGCGGCGATGGTGATCAGGGGGTTGCAAGGGGGGAAAAGTATCGAAGCGATCAAGGCGGATTTGGCCGAAAATTATGAGGTCTCAACCTCCCGTATTGAGCGCGATCTGGCTGACTTTTTGGCCCAACTTCGATTAAACCAACTCTTGTAGCTATAATGGCCAAGACCTACATTGGCCTATCAGGGCTAAATTCGATTGATAATCCTGCTCCTGGAATAGGGGTAGCGAAGGCGTTAAAAGAGGATCACGGGCTTGATTTAAGTATTGTGGGTCTGGCTTATGATGCTATGGAATCAGGGGTTTACCTTGACCAGTGGTTTGACCATGCCTTTTTAATGCCCTACCCCTCCGCCGGGAAGCAAGCCTTTTTAGAACGGATTTTTTACATTAAAGAGACCTGTGGGTTAGATTATTTGCTACCTACTTTAGACGTTGAATTACCTCTTTATATCGCCTGTGCCGACGAACTGGCCAAAGGCGGGGTTGGGGTGCTGTTGCCTTCTAAAAAACAGTTTGAACAAAGGGGCAAGGAACATTTGGCACCCTTGGCCGAGTCCTTAGGCCTAAAGCTCCCCAAAACCAAAAAAGTCACAAGCGAAGAAGAATTGGCTGAAGCAGCCAAAGAACTCAAGTTCCCATTGATGATTAAAGGGGTTTATTACCGGGCGATCTACGCCAGCAATATGGCTGAAGCCTTGAGCGCGTACTACGTCTTGGTGGCCGAGTGGGGCTATCCGGTTTTGGTGCAAGAATACAAAACGGGCCAAGAGATTAACCTGGTCGGGGTGGGCGACGGCAAGGGGAACTCGCTGGGGATGGTGGCTATTAAAAAAATGGGCACCACCACCCAAGGAAAAATCTGGACGGGAGTTAGCATTCGGCATCCCCAACTGCTGGAGGCGGGGGAAAAATTTGTTAACTACACTAAGTGGCTGGGGCCCTATGAGTTAGAATGTTTAGTGGACGGTGATAAGTTATACCTAATTGAAATCAATCCCCGTTTTCCTGCTTGGTCCTATTTTGGGGCTGCGTTAGGGGTTAATTTGGCAGCGAATCTAATTCGCGCTCAAATGGGTTTGCCCCTTTTAGAACAGCGCCAATTTGAGGCCGGCCAGTTGTACATCCGCTACGTTGAGGAGCGTATTATGGGTATGGAAACCCTCTCTGCCATTTCCACAAAAGGGGAACGATGAAAAAACCTTATGAAGCTCCCAATTTAGTCCGCTTAAAAACGGGCGGAATGAATAAGTTTGGTGGGAAACCTTTTTATTTAAAGCGGGTCAGAAAAGAGATTGGGGGAGCAAAAATAGATGATTTGATTGAGCAATTTGGTTCGCCTCTATTTGTGTATTCTGAAGCTGAAATCATTGAGCGCGCCAACAAATTAAAGTCTAGTTTTTCCACCCGTTATCCAAACGTGCAGTTTGGTTGGTCTTATAAAACTAACTATTTATCCGCCATTTGCGCGGTGATGCATGCTCAAGGGGCCCTAGCCGAAGTGGTTTCAGGTTTTGAATACCAAAAAGCCCGAGCTTTGGGTGTACCGGCACATAAAATTATTTTTAATGGGCCTTTTAAAAGGATCGAAGACCTTCGTTTGGCGGTTAATGAAGGGGCCATGATCCAAATAGATCACCTAGATGAGGTTTACGACCTAGAAGCCCTGGCCGAGGAACGAGGCCAGCAAATCTCGGTCGCCATAAGGATCAGTATGGACTGTGGAATTTATCCCCAATGGTCCAAGTTTGGTTTTGATCTGGAAAAGGGCATGGCCGAAGAGGCGGTGAAACGAATACAAGCTGGGGGCAAGTTAACCATTAGGGGGCTTCACGCCCATATTGGTACTTACGTCATGGAGCCCCAAGCCTATGCTACCCAAATCACCAAGATGGTGGCCTTCGGATATCGCCTGGAGCAGGAATGGGGTTTTGAAATTGAATATTATGACATTGGCGGCGGTTTTCCCTCCTCTGGGCGATTAAAAGGGGTCTATTTGCCCCCTGAAGTGGGGGTGCCAACCTTGGACAGCTACGCTGAAGCAATCTGCGAGGCCCTGTTGGGGGCCCTACAGCCCGGTCATTTCCCCAAGTTGATCCTAGAAACCGGGCGGGCTATGATTGACGATGCCGGTTATTTGATCACCAGTGTCACCTCTTCCAAACGTCTTCCCGATGGGCGTCGCGCCTATATTGTGGACGCCGGGGTCAATATTTTATACACCACTTATTGGTTTCGCCACAATTTAGAATTAGCGCAAGAAACCGAAGGGCTCAACGAGCCTAGTGTGGTTTATGGACCTCTTTGTATGAACCTAGATGTGCTGGATGAGGCTTGTCTGTTGCCCCGTTTGGAGCGGGGGGCCAAACTAGTGCTTTCGCCGGTTGGGGCTTACAATCACACTCAATCTATGCAGTTTATCGAATATCGCCCCGCCTCGGTATTGGTAACACCTCAAGGGCAAGGTGAGTTGATCAGGGAACGAGAAGACCTAAGCGATATCCAGCGGCGGGAGGTCTTACCTGACCGATTAAAACTCCGATGAAAGCGTACCTAAACGCCATAGCCAATAGCTATGGCGAGGTGCTTTTTATATCTCGCCCTTGGGTGGGAGTGGTGTTTCTGGGGCTTAGTTTTCTTTATCCAAACATGGCCTTGATGGGGTTGGTGGCGGTCTTGGCCAGTTACCTCTTCGCCCGGGCAATTGGCCTTAAAAAAGGATTTTTAGACTCTGGGTTTTATACGTACAACCCTTTACTAGTGGGTTTCGCCATCGGGCGGGTGTTTGAGCTTGGTTTACTTAGTCTCTTTTTTACGTTGATTGCCTCAGTAGTCACCTTCGCCTTGACCATCGCTTTAAACCACTTTTTTACTCATTTGTTTAAACTGCCCATATTAAGCCTTCCCTTCGTTATTTCAGGGTCCTTGGTGTTTTTGGCGGCGCGTAAATATTCGGGGTTGTTTGTTGGATATCTATACCCAACCCGCACACCAGTCTGGGAATTAGGTCTGCCCTTTTGGTTAGAAGGTTATTTTAAAAGCCTTGGGGCCATTTTTTTTATGCCCCAAGTGATGGTGGGGATGATTTTGGCGCTGACTATTTTTTTAGTATCGAGAATTTGGTTTTTACTTAGTTTAGCCGGGTATTTTTCCGGTAGTTTGGTGACCGGCCTGATGACGGGCTCGATGCAGCTCTCTTTTGCTGACTACAACCATTTTAATTTTATTTTAATTGCCATGTCATTAGGAGGGGTGTTTTTGATCCCTTCGCCAAAGAGTTATCTGTTAGCCTTGGTAGCGGTGGCGGTATCGACCTTGTTTGTGGACGCGGTGGAGTTGATTTGGGCGAGTTTTGGCATCCCCGCCTTTCCCTTGCCTTTTGTGCTGGTCACGCTACTGTTTTTATATATTTTAACCCTGCTTGAATTCCCCTTGATCCCTAGTGTAATCAAGGAGTCCCCCGAACGCACCCTTGACCTCCACCTCACCCAAAGGCGCCGTTTTCCTAACCTAGGACCTATGGTAGAACTTCCTTTTTCGGGGCAGTGGAAGGTGTGGCAGGGATTTGATGGCCCCTGGACTCACCAGGGAATCTGGGCGCAAGCCTACGATTTTGTGGTTACCGATAGCAGAGGTGAAACCTTCCAAGGAGCTGGCGACCGATTAACTGATTATTATGCCTATAAAAAGCCGGTTTTAGCCCCGGTTACCGGGCGAGTGGTTGCCTTAGACCAGAGCCGCCCAGACACTCCCATTGGTTCGCCAGAGCCTCCAGGGAGTTGGGGGAATTACCTTGTGATTAAAACGGAGGAAGGGTTTTTTGTTGAACTTAGTCACTTAGCGCAGAATTCAATTAAAGTAAAAGCGGGGGATTGGGTTATGGCGGGCTACCTGATTGCTCAATGTGGCAATTCGGGATATTCGCCCGAACCTCATATCCATTTACAGGTGCAAATTGATGCAAATATTGGTTCGCCCACAAGACCCTTTTGTTTAGGTAATTACCGCACCCAAGGAACCTACTTTCACCAAGGCCGCCCGGCTACAGGAGACCAACTCGAATCCCTGATTAAAAGCCGCACCTTAACCAGGAAAACCGCATTTTCATTAGACCGGAGTTTTACCTATTTAGCAAAAAGTCGTGGGAAATCCGAGGAGGTCACCTGGGTGGTGGAGATGAACGAAGATGGGAGTTCTGCCTTGGTTTCCAAGCGGGGTAAGTTGTATTTTGGCAAGCAACAAAACGTTTTTTTTGTGTATTCAGTCGAGGGAACAGATCCTTATTTGAAAGCCCTATACCAAGCTCTGCCACGATTGCCACTCGTAGAAGGGGATCAACTTGTGTTTGAGGATCACTTGGACCTAGAGGCTTTTTTCGCCCCCCTGGCGAAGGGGCTTTTGCTCCTTGCCAGTTCTTTTTTTGGCCCCCTCGCTGAGGTCAAGGGGCGGTACCGGTTTGATGGGCCCGGTTTGGTCAAGGGCCAAGTGAAGTCAGGGTGGGGAGGATGGGCTATGGACACTTACGTTAAATTGGATCAGCAACTGGGGTTTTTAGTTATTGAGGCTGGGGCCATTCGCTTAGAATTGATCGAAAGCAAGTTAATTAGTCAAAAGTTTCAAACAAAAGGCTCCTGATTGAGTCCCCTAAAAACCATATTTATTTCACCATTGCCAAAATCGTGAGTTATTGGTTATTAATGAAAAAATCGTTTTAACTCCCTCCTTCGGTTGCTATGAAAAAAATCCTGTCTTTTTTGAGCTTGTCCCTCTGTTTATTTGCTCCAATGGTTAAAGCGGACCAAGCTTTTACTCTGATGCCTTATGTTTCGTCGTTGGCATATAAGGATTCAGCTACTAAAGACAAAGGTAGCATCACTGGAGCTTATTTGTTTTGGGGGATGGGACTTTCTAACTCACTTGAGATCGGCGCTGAAAAAGCCTCCTTCACCAGCCTGACCGGTACTCAAACAGGGCAGCAAAACACCGCCGTTTATTACACCTATTACAAAAGTTACTCCAATAAATATCGGATTGGTACCCATGGGGTATCTGGTGATGATTCCGACTCTGACGGGGGCCGAATGATTGGCCTAGGAACCACTTTCAGTAAATATGGGGTTTTTTCGGCTGATATTGACTGGTATCGATCCTCTTATGGTAACTACCCTTTATACTCCTCCACCTGGTCTTCCTTGGGTAGCGGCCTCGTGGTTAACCAGTGGACCCCGCAGATTTCTTTTCCCTTTGACTATGGGAAATACTCGGCAGGTGCCAGTATGAACCTCATCAACCTTAGCGCCCCGGCATACAAAGGTGACACCTCTTTCACTTCGACCACGTTAAATGCGGGAATCTATCGAATGCGTTGGGCCACAACCTTAGACCTCTATTCTGGCAAAGAAGCCTTCGCTGTGCGCGACAGTGGCTTTACGCTTTATAATAGTCCTACGGTGTACAAAAGCGGATATAAAGTAGAGGGAACCTTTTATTATAGCTATCAAGCCCACTTCTTCTTAAGCGTAGCCAGTCGGACCTACGAAGAAACGGCGGCAGATGCGGTGGCTAGTGCTACGACCTTTAAGTTTAAATACGCCTTCTAAAGCACATGAAAGGCCGTTGGGTATTGCTGTTTTTTTTGAGTTGCCCCTCCCTTCTGCTGGCGGGGCCTATCGAAGAGGCTTATAAAGCCTCTTATCAGGCCGAAGCCTTAGGTAACTTGGAGTCGGCGATCAAGGCGGTGATGCCGCTTTATCAGAAATACCCAAACGGCTACACCCTCAATTACCGCTTGGCTTGGCTCTTTTACAATCAAGGAGCCTTGGCCAACGCAGATTTTCATTTTAAAAAGACTTTGGTAATCAGTCCAACGGCCATAGAAAATAGGCTTTTGTACGCGAGTATGTTAAACACCCAAAAACGCTGGGCTGAATTAGAACAATTGGCCTTGGAAATGGTCAAAACCGATTATTATCAATATGGGGCAAATCTGTATCTGGTGACCAGTTTGCAGGTGCAAGGAAAGTTTGAGTTGGCCAAAAAAGTATCTTTAAAGATGCTGGCCCTTTATCCGACAAATACCCAATTTCTGCAAGAATTGGGAGAGGCTCAAAATTCGTTAGGTGAGGCTGATGCAGCACTGCGAGTCTTTTCGGATTTGTTGGTGTTACAACCGGATAACTTAGAGGCACAGTCAGCGATCAAGGCCTTGGCTCCCTCTGCCCAATTGCACTAAATTATAGTTGCGCTTTAATCGCTCCGGCGGCTCGCTCTGCCTTGGCGCGAGCCTCAACAATGCTATTCGCGCGAGCAAGGGTAACCCCCATACGTCGCTCGCCCATAACCTCAGGTTTGCCAAAAAGTCTAAGCTGGGTGTCTGGTTCTGAAAGGGCTTCCTCTAGTCCGCTAAAACTAACCTTATTCGAATGCCCTTCGACCAAGATTGCGGCTGACGCGCTGGGGCCGAATTGTCGGATAGAAGGGATGGGCAGACCCAATATCGCTCTAGCGTGTAGGGCAAATTCAGAAAGGTCTTGGCTGATTAAGGTGACCATGCCCGTGTCATGGGGCCTTGGGGATACTTCAGAAAAGTAAACCTCCTCGCCTTTGATAAACAACTCCACCCCAAATAGGCCCCAACCGCCTAATTCTTGGGTGACTAGATTGGCTACCCGGTGGGCCTCGACTAGAGCCAAATGATTCATCGGTTGAGGTTGCCATGATTCTCGGTAGTCGCCGCGCTCTTGCCGGTGCCCGATGGGTTCGCAAAAACTGACCCCTCCTTTGTGGCGCACCGTTAAAAGCGTAATTTCAAAATCAAAGTCAATAAACCCTTCGACTATAACCTTGGCCTCCCGCCCCCTCCCTGCCTCCAGGGCATGGTTCCAAGCAAATTCGACCAAACTAGGGTCAGAAACCAAACTTTGCCCTTTGCCACTAGAACTCATCACTGGTTTCACCACTGCCGGGTACCCAATCTGTTCAAAGGCCTTTTGAAACTCTTCTAGGGTTTCGGCGAAGCAGTAAGGGGAGGTCCGTAGCCCTAACTTTTCAGCGGCTAAACGACGAATCCCCTCGCGGTCCATGGTCAAGCGAGCGGCTCTGGCGGTGGGGATCACCACAAACCCTTCGGCTTCGAGGCGGACCAATTCGGCGGTGGCAATCGCCTCGATTTCGGGGACAATTAGGTCGGGCTTCTCCGCTAATATCAAAGCCCGTAAGGCCTTGGGGTCCTGCATGTCGATAACTTGGCTGTGGTGGGCTACCTGCATCGCCGGAGCCCCTTCGTAACGATCCACCGCAAAACATTCTACCCCTAAGCGTTGCAGTTCGATAACGACCTCTTTGCCCAGTTCTCCAGAACCGAGCAACATAACTTTTTTGGCGGTTGAACTTAGAGGGGTTCCAATGTGGGTCATCTGGACATTATGCTTGGGGTTAAAGCCCGAGGCTACAAGATTAAAACAGCCTTGCCAAGTCTGGGATAACTAGTTCAGCAGTAGCCTTTTTAAGGGGACTTCTTAAATAAAACGGGCTAGATATTTTAGGGGACGTTATCTGAAATTGTATTGGTCTAACCGCTTTGCAGCGGTAATGCTCTAAAAGGTCTATGCGAAGTAATAGATGAAGATGCTAGGAACAGTTGGGGTTTGAAAGAGTTCGAAGATTACACAAATAACAAAAAAGCCAAGGCCCGTCCTTGGAACTTGGCTTATGATTGTAAGTGCGGAGGAACTTAACGGCTTTAGAGTACTCTTTGGAAAAAAACTTGGCAAAATCTCAATCGGTCAAAATCGGCCAATTTTTTTGGGGGCTTAGTAAACTGAAATACAAATGTAATTGGTATAGTTTAAGAGGCTATCTTGGGTATATTCCGGTCTTTGGCTAGGCAAGGAGCCTTTCACCACCTATAATGATCCCAATTGTAAACACCTAGACCTGAAAGAGAATTTTATGAGTGGAAACGAAGGGCTGTACTCCTTTCAAATTAAAAAAGAATTCCATCAAAATTCTCGGTACCGCTGGTTTCGAGCGACCCTGACTGCAACGGGTCAGTCGGTTGTTCTAAAACAACTTAAAGAGTCCAACCCCGATTTAGAATCTTCCAGGTTAATCAAACACGAATTCGCCCTGAACCGGCGATTTTCCACCGAACGGATTTGCCCAGTTTATGGTCTTGAATCGTTAAACGGAAGGCTTACCCTTATCCTAGCTGATTGTGGAGAAGCCCACCTTGGTAAATTGATAGCCAAGGGACCTGTGGCACAAGATCACTTTTTAAAACTCGCTACCCAACTGGCAGAAGCGCTTTTTAAGACTCACCAGCAAAATATTCTTTTCCAAAATTTAGAGCCCAAACATTTACTTCTTGGCCCTTCTGGGCTGGTGCTAACCGACTTTAGTCGGTCCTTAGATCTGGGAGGTCTAAACAAAGAAGGCGCGATCTTTTCCCCCAAAAACTCTGTTAATATTGCGTATCAAGCCCCTGAACAGACCGGGCGACTGGAGCGGGTGGTTGACTTGCGTGCAGACCTATATTCACTTGGGGTGGTTTTTTATCAGATGCTCACGGGCAAACTACCCTTTGCCGGTACCGACCCTGATCTTATCTTGCACGCGAAGCTCACCTCTAGCCCCGCTTCTCTAGACAAACATCAGCCTGAGCTGGATCCGCTGCTTTATAGTTTGGTTAGCAAACTCTTAGAGGTCAACCCTGACAATCGTTACCAAACCACAGCCGGTTTACTTACCGATTTAAAAAACCTGGGTCGCGAAGCCCCTCCAAACATCAGAATTTCCGATTACCCAGCGCAACTTATTTTTTCTAATTATCTCTACGGCAGAGAAACCGAATCGAGGCAATTGGAAGCCTGGATTCGGGAAATACCTGGGTCTGAAGCTAGGTTGGTTCAAATTGTCGGCCCATCAGGTGGTGGCAAAAATTCACTTGTTGCCCGCCTAGAGCCTTTGATTAGAAAGCAAGGCGGTAGGTTTCTTAAAGGGGGCTTTCATCCTCCCACAGGGCAAGCAGGGGAAGAGGCGCTTTTAGAAGCCTTTAGTGGTTGGATCAATGAGGCCTTAATTGAACCCAAGGCAGTGGTATTGCGGCTTAAGCAAAAGGTCAGATCGGTTCTCGATGGGGATCAAGAACTGCTAAGGAAGCTTTTGCCCCGCTTGGAGTTACTCCTGGGGCCGTCTGAACATAATGTTGAGACCAGCAGCCCAGAGCGCTTGGGCCAAGCCCTGGCTCGATTAGCAGAAGGCTTGATCAGTGAGTATGGATTTTTAGTGGTGTCCTTAGGCAACCTACAATGGGCGAGGCCCGATCAGTTAAAAATAATCAATGCTTTTTTGCGAAAAGCCCCAAAAGGTCTGTTGTGTTTGATTCGAAGTCAAACGCCGATTGAGTTACCCAAGCCAAGGGCAGGATTCCGGGTGGAAACGATTCACTTGGGTAACTTGAACCTGGCGACGATTGAAGAATTGTTAAGTGATTTATTAACCAAACCGACCTCTGAAGTACTCCCTTTGGCGACCTTGACCTTAGAGCGAACACAAGGCAATCCTTTGTTGATTATGGATTTTTTAGCTCAACTCTATAACCAAAAACTGATTTATCAAAACCCAGAGTCCGGCTGGAAGTGGGATTTGGCGGGGGCGAACCGCTATATTGATTCAAAAAATAGAATCGGGATCTTAGAAATCCGCCTCCACGACTTGGGCCCCGAATTAAACCAACTATTACAAATCGCCTCGACTTTAGGGGAATCTTTTGATTTAAACCAACTTTGTGTTTTGGCTTTATCGTCCGAGGCCCAGTTAAAGGGGAAGTTGGCGCCAGCAGTGGAACGAGGGATTTTGGTTTTGGAGCCAACTGGATATCGTTTCCATCATGAACAAATTCAACATCATCTGTACCAAAGCCTAGACCCGGTCCAAGCTGGGCAGACCCATTTGGCGTTGGCTGCGGACCTGCAATATCGCTTTCCAGACTTTCAGAGCGGGCCCAAGTTATTTGATATATTGTCTCATTTTAATCAAGCCCAAGCACTTTTGCGCCTCCCCCTAGAAAGGCTGGAACTAGCCCGACTCAATCTGTTGGCAGCAACCTTGTCGCTGGATTCGGGACAGCCTGCCCAGTCTGTTAGCTGGTGTGATGCCGGTCTTTTGGCCCTAAAAGAAGTCACAGACCCCTTGGCTGACGAATTAGCATTGGATATCTCGTGGCAGCGCGCTACGTGTTTGTTTAGCCTGGGGCAAATTGAAGAATTTGACCGTGATTTAACCCTTTTAATGGGCCGCCACCAGGGAAAAGCTTTGGCCCGCTTAGGTCTTTTGCGGATTCGCCATATGGCTTTATTGCAGCAGCCAGAAGGGGTTTGCATGGCTTTGAGTCAAGGTTTAAAGGAACTGGGGATTACCTTTCCTTTTGACACACAAGCAGCGCAACTCGCCCTTAAGCAGGTGAGAGGGTTAAAAGAGGAGGCTCTTGATAGTTCCGAGGCGCTTTTAGCCAGTCAACTTTTGGCTGAATCACTCCCTTGTTTAAGTGGCGGGCATTTGGTTTGGTTCGAATTGGCGCTAATACTTTTAGAGCGGTTGTCGTTTAAAAAAAATCAACCTGCTTTTTTGGGCTTAGTGCGTTGGGGACAAGCAAGTTTGGCCTTCGAGGCAAACCAGCCAAACGACGCGGAAACGCGTGTTGACCAACTGTCCCAACTAATCTCTACCCTGCCTTCTGGCCCACAAAGGCACCAACTCAATCTCTTATATCAAGCCAACTTACGCCCCTGGACCGAGCCTTGGGCGCCTTTGGCTCTTGAGTTGTGGTCTGTTTTAGAACCCTTATTAATCAATAAAGATTGGTTTTTTGGCAACCTTGCCCTCAAATGGCGCAACGATTTGCTACTTGATAAAGACCCGGTAGGCGCTAAGGACGACTCTCGCCAAATACTTGAATTATACAAAGAGGGCGCGCCTTATTTGGGTGGTTTGTATGACTGGTTTGTTGAAGAACCCAAAACTCTGTTAGACCCTTTTCGCCGTGAACTACTAGGGGCCTTGCGGGCCTATATTAGTGAAGAAATGGAAGATGCAACCGCTAGTCTAAAGCGGGCGCATGAGTGTCGTCCTGCGTTATTGGGGGCCCCCTTGAGCGTGCTTTTCGCTTTTTTACAAGCCAAAATGGAATTGGCGCAACCTAAAGAAAATGCCTCTGGTTACACCTATTTAGAAAAATTGTCCCAATTTGTTCCTGGCGCTGCCGTTCCTTATCTGTTGATTCAGGCCGAAACCGCTTGGGCGAAAAAAGATGCCAGCGAAGCTCGTGACCTCTTTGAAACCACTTTAGAACGAGCGGACCGAATCGGCCAAGTGATGTACGAAATGACGACTTCTGAAACCTACGGGCGGATGGCTTGGCGGCTTAACCAACCTCGCAAAGCCAGAGGCTTGATCGACATAGCGTTGGCGTTGGCTCAAAACTGGGGGCCTGAGTTTAAGATTAAAAACCTCGAACATCTAAGGGCCAAATTTTTCCCTGACCTTTCTAGCCTACCCCGGGTTAGAGGTCCCTTGGCTCCTACTGAAGGGATCGATCAAGAGCAACTTTTTGAATCTCTTTTAGCCATCTCTCAAGAAATCGACCAAGAACGTCTGCCGAGGCGTATTTTAGAGCGAATTTTGGCTTACGCGGGGGCAGAAAAAGGGCTGTTATTTTTTGGAGATCAAGGCCGCTCTCGTTTGGTATCGGCCATGTGTTCGGTAGGGGGCCGGATCAAGGATGCCTGGAGTATAGATAAAGAAAAGAACGGGGAATTGTACTCCGAAGCCATCACGCGCTTTGTTTTTCGCACAGGCGAGGAATTGATCCTGACCCATGCATGTGAGCAAGGTCCTTTTATTATTGATCCTTACGTGCAAAACCAGCAGGTGCTATCGGTGTATTGCACTCCCTTTGCTTCAAATGGGGAACCCTTAGGGCTTTTGTATCTGGAAAATAACCAAATTCCCGATGCCTTTGGAAAGGGGCGGCTCAAAGCTTTAAAAATCATATTGGCCCAAGCGGCAATTGCCTGGGAAAAGGCGGGGCTTTACCATCGGCAGTTGGTTTTAGTGGATCGGCTTAAAGATATGGACCGCTTAAAAGACGAATTTTTAGCCGGAACCAGCCATGAGTTGCGCACCCCATTGGCGGGTATTATTGGCCTTTCAGAAATGATGTTAGAATCAACCAACTTAGAAGATCAAACTAAGCGCAACCAACTGCGTTTAATTATCCAGTCAGGCAAACGGCTATCTGGGCTGATCAATGATATATTAGACTTTTCTCTAATCAAAGAACAACGGTTGCGGCTGCGCTTAATACCCATTGATTTGCACCGATTAACTGCCAATCTTATGGTCCTTTGCCGTCCTTTGATTGGCGAAAAACCGTTAGAACTGGTCAACCTAATCAGCCCTGAAATCAGCACCGTGGCCGCAGATGAAAACCGGTTGCAACAAATTTTGTATAACTTACTCGGTAATGCCATTAAGTTTTGCGCCAAAGGTCGAATAGAGATTCGCGCCGAAGAAATACAGGGGCAGATGAAGGTATCGGTGACAGATACGGGTATCGGAATTGAAGCAGAACGGTTAGAGCGAATTTTTGATGCCTTTGCTGGCCATAACCACTCTAAAAACCCTATAGAGGGCGCAGGCATGGGGCTGGCCTTGGCGTGGCAGTTGGTGCGGCTACATGGGGGAACGATTTGGGCGGAGTCGGTCCTTGGCAAAGGAAGTTCTTTCTTTTTTACCTTACCTCTTCACCAAGAAAAAGCCTTTGTACTCGAACCTATTAAAGAGCCGGAAAACGACTGGATTGATCCAGAATGGCTATTGCTTGACGAATCGCCTAGACCGGAAAAACCGGAGGCACGTATCTTGGTTGTCGAAGATGATCCGATTTTAGCTAAAACCATTAGCCAGTATCTAGCCGGCCAAAATTTTTGGTGTCAGCTTGCCTTGGGTGGGCAAGAGGCCTTGGATGTATTAGCCACAGATGAACCCTTTGATCTGGTGCTTTTAGACTTAATGTTGCCAGGTATGGACGGATTTGAGGTTTGCCGGCGAATTAGGGAAAATTTTGACGCCGCTCGTTTACCGGTGATTATCTTAACCGCCAGAGCGGGGACCGATGATTTATTAAAAGGCTTTAAGCAAGGAGCTAACGATTATCTAGTTAAACCGGTGCAACCCAACGAACTCTTGGCTCGGGTTAAAGCTCAAATCGAGGTTCGTGTAAGTCTAGAGCGGCTTGAGCAAAACCGGTTACTTGCCAAGGAAATCGAAAAACGACAAAATGCGGAAGCTGAACTTAAAACTAAACAACGGCAATTACTCCGCCTCTTCGACGACCTTGCCCTACCTGTTCTGGGCCTTGACGCAAAACTGAAGCTAGTACTGCTAAACCAAAAAGCCGAAAGCCTTTTAGGGATTAATAACCTTACCCATGAAACCCATTTTTTAACCGATTTAATCGCCGATTTGGTATGGCCTCTTCCTGAGGAGGGGCTTAGTGTTCGTTTAAAGTCAGGGGAAGGGGGCACCTTTTATTTACTGTTACATTCTATAAGTGCAGAAGGCTTTTTATTAAGCCTTACCCAAGGTGCTAGCACCCCTGGCCAATTAAATGCGCTGAAAAATTTTGGCGAGTTTGCCTCGGCCAGCGGTGGTCAATTGTTGTCGCAGGTCCGTAGTTTGCCTGCTAGGTTGGACCAGAGCGAATTTAACCGCTATAACCAAGTAGTGGCCGACGAACTGCGGCAAAAAATGGTCGAGCTGATGAACCTTTCCCTTAGATATTGGAGCCAGACCACAGGTTTGACCAAGGTTGACTTAGCCGAACAATCAGGGATCTGGAACGCTACAGTAGATAAAAACGGAACCTTCCGAACCCGGACCTTAGACCGGTACTTAAAATATTCCGGTTTTCCTGATAAGCCTCGGTGGCGAGACGTTTTGCAAACGGCCTATTATTGCCTACAAAACTGCCCTGAACAAGCCGCCGCCCTAAGATTAGAATTAGAGGCGGAGTTGCGTTATTTAGAACAACGCTTGTCATTTATGTAGTTTTTTTTAAGGAAAGCGGGCAGAAATTGCTTTAAAACATTAATTTATTGTTACAAAAAGAGTTATACTGTATAGTTTAGAAAAATTTATTAATCGAGACTACGCAAACTAGAGGGTTTATGTTGATATATGCTAAAAAAACAAAAAAAAAGGTCCCTTCAACCCTGTCAATAAAGCTGAGTGAGTCTGTAAAACAACAGCTTGACGGTCAAATGGGGCGATTACACCTCCAGCTAGGGCTTCAAAAATTTGAACTTTGGGGGCTGCGTTTAGGGGACCCTTGTGAAAAAGAATGCTCCTATTTTGATTTTTGCAACCACGAAAAACCCCAAAGAGGTTATTGTTTCGAGCGTCTTTACCAGGGGCGGGGGTTAGGGGAGGACGGCGAAGGTTGTTCCCGTTTGCCCAGCCCCCAAGAAAGCCATAGCTCTTCGGTTAATGAGTTAAGCGCCTTGGAGGATTGGGCCAGGGGGTTTAAACATTCGTACTTCACCAAGCAGCCGGTCAAGGGACACAAAACCTCAACTATTTTGCCACTCTCTGGTCGCAGTCACCAAAACTTGTTGTTAGCCGCATTATTTTCCCAAGAATTATCAAGTTCTGAAGAGCGCCAGCTGGCAGATCAGGTCAGGCGGTTGCTTTGAAGCATTTTTAAAATCAAACGTCTGGGACATCCTATTTTGACAGGACCCGCAACAATTGGGCTGATTTGAGGCAATATTCGTGTTTGGCGGGAAGGTTTGTTTCGAAGATTTGCAGCGCTTTTTTGGCTTCTTGTACCCCCGCTCCTTTGTCGCCCATCCTTCTGTAAGTATTGGCCAAATTGAACCTAGTCATGCCCACGGTCGTATGAGCCGGTCCCTTCCGTTGAAGGTATATGGCCAACGCCTTTTCAAACTGTTCCAACGCCTTGGGAAAATGCCCTATTTGATTAAAAAGGGTGGCCAAATTGGTATGGGTTTGGGCGGTTGAAATATGGGCGGGGCCTAACCCTTTTTCTTTAATAGGTAGGGATTTCTTAAAAAAATCGAGTGCTTTGAGATGCTCCCCTTTTGCTGCAAAGGCAGAGCCTAAGTTGTTATAAGTAAAAGCGACCCAGATATGCTCCTCGCCTAAAGCCTCTTCAAAAAGCGCCAATGTTTTAAGGTTGTGCTCAATCGCCTTTTCTAACTCGCCCAACTCGCGCCAAGCGGCTCCGATGTTACCGTACAATTGAGCCAAAAGGACCGGGTTTTCTTCGAACCCAGCACGCTCTAATTTTAGGGCTAATTGATAACAATTGAGCGCTTCTTGAGGCTTATATAAACTATGGCGGCAAAGGCCTAAGGCATTGTATATTTGTGCGGCTAGATAATCGGTTTGACCTTTGACCAGCAAATCTAAAACCGCCAGACAGCTATGGGTCGCTTGGGTAAAACGGCCTTGCTCGACCTCTAATAGAGCTAGGCCCGCCAGGAATCGGCCCTCGCGAGGAACCAAACGAATGGCTCGACGGAAAAGAGACTCGGCCTCTTTGTAGTGCCCTAAAAACTGCTGCACCATCGCGGCCTCAAAGCTGGTCTGGGCTTCGGCGGGGGGTGGGAGTAAGGCTAGGTGGGCTAGGTAGAGGTTGAGCGCTTTTTCCCAGTGAAATTGCGAAGCCGCCTGCCTAGCCTCTGAAGCCAGTCCACTGGCCCAAGGAGCCTGATCCAAATCGGCCATTAGTCGAGCGGCTTCAGAAAGTTTGGTTTCTAATTTGGCCCGGTCTTCGAATCGCCCAGCCAATTCTGCTCGCAAACGTCTCTCGGCATCAATCCCCAGTCCAGGGTAGGCCTGGCGAAGTGTCACTGGTACCGAAAGGATTTCGGAGGTCGGAATCGGGAAAGAATCGCTCATCGGAGCCTGCGCTTTAGGTTTGAGGCAGGGGTAGCATATCCTTTTATTCGCCAGGAATAAAGGCTTTATTTTGCCAAAGAAACTAAGAAATTGTCTTAGGGTAGATGCCCTAACCTCGTCTAAAGCGAGAAAAAAGTTCTGGTCCTCGGTATGGAGGCTGATTAAATAATCTTGAAGGCTTTAAAAGGAGACAGCCCAAGGTGGAAACCTTGGGCTGCACAGGATTAGAAGTCGGTAGTTACCGGCTTTTTGGGTTTACGACCAGCCGGGCGTTTCCTAGGTGCGCGCTTGGCGTCCAGGTTAAGCATTGCTGGTTGGTCGTCAGAGATAAAGTGGTCAGAGTCAACCCTGGGCTTTGCGGCTCTAGGGCCTCGGCCTTTGGCAGGTTCCTTCTTTTTCAAGGGAGCCTTTTTCGAGTTGGGCTTGGCCAATCCGGCTTCGGTAGATTCAGATGGCGCTTTAGCGACCTCTTGGAACTCCTTTTTGCTACCTCTTCCCCTAGGAGCCCGCTTGGGTTTAGCCGGGGCCATTTCTATTTCTTCTTCAACTTCTTCAAGTGGAAGTTTTGAACGAGTGTTTCCTAATGGTTTGATCCCTTTGGGTAAGTCCGCGACTGCTTTAGGCACATTGCGCCAAAGGAACTGCGGGGGAATGATCCTGGGAGCCACACCGTTGGGTTTGCCTTTGAGGCGGTTTTGAAAATCCCGGAAGATTCCGTCTAGCTGGTCTTCCGAAAAGGACTTAAGGTCAGTAAACAAGGCCCCTGGGTAAATCTCCAGGTCCGCGTCCATAGGCTCGTAATTGGACGAATCGAAGTTGGCTTCAAAGGGCGAGGCCTCAAAAGTCGGCTCTGCATCTGACTCTTCTTGTTGTTCATACCGGTGATTAGAATGGCGACTTTCTTTGGGTTCGTCGCCACTTTGAGGTTCGGAATCGTATCCTTCGGAGCGTCCGCGGCCACGACCGCGCCCTCGACCCCGGCCTCGACGTCCGTCTTTGCGATCAGAAGAAGCCTCGTGAAGCTCCCTTTCGGCGCTTGGACTAGCCTCTTCTGGCTGTTCTGGTTCGTGTTCTTCCTCCTCTTGCGCTTCATAACGAGAAGGTTTGCTATCACGCTCAGGGCGGTTTGATTTTTCTTCGCGTTCCCCTCGATCATACCGACCAGACTCAACACGCCCACTTTCTCGTTTGCGTTCCTCCTTTTTCGGGCGGCCATCGGTGACCGTTTTGAGGTAAGACTCATCAAACGCGATCAGATGGGGGTTGCCGATCAGGCTGATTTGAATCCCAAATTCGAGCTCTAAATCGGTAATCTCTTGGCGGCGCTCGTTGAGCAGGTGGTTGGTAAGATCAAGAGGCAGTTCGCCGCTAATCCTTACTAGGTTACCTTTGGCGGCCATTTCTCGAATCGCTCGCAAGATTAGGTTCGTCGCGGCCAAAAGGCTAGGCACCTTACCCTTACCCTTACAAATAGGGCAGGGAGACTCAACCACGTTACTAATCCGAACCGCCATCCGCTGGCGACTGATTTCCATCAAACCAAACTGGGAGATCGGCAGAATCTTGTGCTGCGCCTTTTCACGTTCCATCGAATCGGACATCAGTTGCTCTACCTGCTTTCTGGACTTGTCCTTTTCCATGTCGATAAAGTCCACCACAATCAACCCACCTAGGTTACGTAACCTTAATTGGCGTGCAATCTCTTCGGCTGCTTCGAGGTTGGTCCTTAGCGCGGTGTCGTCCACGTTTGACTCTTGATTTGAGCGCCCCGAGTTGACGTCAATCGAAACAAGCGCTTCGGTTTGGTCAATCACGATCGAGCCACCCGATTTGAGCCGGACTTCTCTAGCGGTGAGTTGCTCGACCTGCTTTTCGATGTTGTAAGTCGAAAAGAGGCTGCGGTCACCTACGTAAAGTTTGAGGATCTTTTGTTTGCGAGGGGAGCAGACCTTTAAGAAGTCGAGCACCTTTTGAAAGACCATGGGGTTGTCTGCCCAGATCTCGTCAATGTCGTCGGTGAAATAATCGCGAAGAGTCCTGACGACCACATCTTCTTCCTCTTCAATCAGTCCGACTTTAGGCGCGTCTAAAAAGGTTTGGAAAATGTCTTCCCAATGTTTTTTTACTTGGGTGTAGTCTTTTTTAAGTTCGGTCAACTCGCGGCCCACCCCAGCCGTGCGAATGATAACGGCGTGTTCCTCGTTTTCGAGCCCAGTCAAAAAGCCCTTGAGTCGTTCGCGTTCTTCTTTGTCATCGATTTTTTTACTAACCCCACCCTTGCTACAATGGGGCATCATCACCAAAAACCGACCTGGAAGGGTGATATTCATGGTCAAGGCGGCGCCTTTATTGTCCACCTCTTCGCGGGTCACCTGGACCAAGATTTGTTGGCCCACCTTCAAGCGGCCCCCACCCCGACCCTGATGGGCGGGATCGGCTAGCTCTGCATTTACCTCAGCCAAGGGCAAAAATCCGTGCCGCTTTGCGCCGTAATCGACAAACGCAGCTTGGACGGCGGTCTGGATCTGAACCACCTTGGCTTTATAAATATTGCCTTTGATTTGTTCGCGTGATTGGTGCTCAATCAGCATTTCTTGCAGGATCTGGTCATCGACCAGTGCAATCCGGCTCTCATCATCACTAGCCATGATGAGCATCATTTTTTTGGACATCTTACCCTAAGTAAAGGATATGGAATTGGGCGCAAGCGCGCCGAAACCAAAAACTTTGGGATAAGAGCTAGAAGGGGGGACTTTCATCCCCTTGAGGAATCAAAAAGGGTGGGTGCTAATCCTGCTCTTTGCAGGCTTTGCGACCGGCTTCTTCTGGAGTTTTCGCTAAGACCAAAGCCCCCGAAATAAGTCCGCCGTAAACCAGGAATTTTTCCTTAGTCACTTGCCTCAGCCTTAGTTTACCGCCACCTGTGGCTTCACAGCGGTAATGGCTGAATCCCTTGTCATCCTTGTAAAGAAAAGCGACTGCGTGGGCAGATTGAAACACTAGGATTCCGGCCATTATTAAGGCCGCTTGGGTTGCTTTTTTCATTTTCGTCTCCAAACCGATCGATCTCGCGTTTGCGTTAAAGGGCTATCGGTCATTAAATGCAATTACCTTGCAAAAAATGGGGCCATATCAAAATGACCCAGGGGGGCGGCTTGGCCGAATCCTCTCAACTCTTGTCCAGACAGGTCTTTTTTGTCTGCTCTTAATCCAACTTTTCTTTTTGGTTCTGCTCAGACTAGGGGGATGGGCAGGGCTTTGTCTAGTTAAAAACACAATTAGTTGGCTGCAAGCCGAAATCTCTGCTTGACCAAAAAGTTAAAGGAGCGGCTAATTAAGCCTTCACAGGAGCGAGCATGAAAACCCAAAAACTTCGTATGAGCCAATTAGTGCTACATCCCAAGGGGAAACACCGCCTCGCTTGGGCCGACTAGCTCGGCCCCTTCTAGCCCCGCTTTAGCGGGTCCGAAGCCGCGAGGAGCCTTTCTCGCGGCTTTTTTTTTACCAAAAAACCATAGGAAAATCATGAAAGCATTTAAACAAGCCCATTTTCGCCTCGTGTCTGCTGGTCTCGTCTTTTGGATTAACGGATTTTTCCAGCCTAGAAACAAGGATATAACATGAAAGGAGTCAATCAAAACACCCTTAGGCTGGCTTTGGCCTTAGCCTTGGCGGTAACCAGCAATATCTTGAGTTTTTCGGTCGCCCTGTTGGCCGCCGAGGCAATGATCCCCGGCAGCCCGTGGGTGAGTTTGCCCCTGTTTTTGCAATACGGCGTGGCCACTCTTGTCAGCCTGCCTAGTTCGATGTTGATGAAAAAATTGGGCCGCAAGCGGGTGTTTATGCTCGATCTGGCGGCTACGGCGACCTTTGCCTTGATCGCCACGCAGGGGGTGTTATCCGGCAATTTTGCCCTGTTCTGCCTAGGCTCTGCCGGAATCGGGCTGGCCAACGGGATCAGGCCCTATTACCGCTTCGCCGCTTTAGAAGCCGCCGGAGCGGGCCATGGCCCTCGAGCGATGGCTTTGGTTTTGGCGGGCGGGGTGCTGGCCGCCGTGGCGGGCCCCAATCTGGGCTATTTTGCCAGAGCCGCCTTGTCGGTGCCTTATGCGGGCAACTATTTATTGATCGCCCTTTTGCAAGGTTTAGGGATTTGGGTGATCGCCAGGGTCCGCTTGGAACCGGTCCCGGCGCTGGCCGAAAAGGGGCGATCCTTATATGTGATCGCCAAACAGCCCAGGTTTATTTTGGCTTTGTTGGGGGGGATGATCAGCTACGCGGTGATGTCGGGGCTGATGGTCGCCACCGCCCCGGCCATGACCGATTGCGGCTACTCGTTCTGGGATGTTTCGCAAGTGATCCAGTGGCATGTGCTGGCGATGTATGCCCCTAGCTTTTTTTCTGGGCCCTTGCTGGCAAGGCTTGGGGTTTACCCGGTGCTGCTCTTGGGCGCTATTTTAAATGCCGGGGCCATTGGGATCAACCTCAACGGCCAATCGGCCTCCCATTTTTATGGGGCCTTGATCCTCTTGGGTTTGGGATGGAATTTTCTGTACCTAGGCGCGAGCCAGCTCCTCACCCGCTGCTACCGGCCCGAAGAGATGGCCAAGGTC
>Ga0208246_1000815_pt1 | contig 21088 bp, 19 predicted proteins | sample RifOxyD2_FD_184039 | JGI IMG/M metagenome (GOLD analysis project Ga0208246, IMG submission 184039) | Soil microbial communities from Rifle, Colorado - Rifle Oxygen_injection D2 (SPAdes) | ecosystem: Environmental > Terrestrial > Deep subsurface > Rock core/Sediment | place: Rifle, Colorado... | reverse complement strand
AAAGTCCGGTGTATTTATTATACACCACTTTTGATCCTTTGAGATCACAAAAGGTCTGCGCTTTATGCGCTACTTTATGACCTCCTCGGAAGGAAGCTTGCTTTTCCATTATACCATTGCGAACGAAGTGAAGCAATCCCGACTTTAAGACGAGATTACCACGTCCCGCTTAGCGGGACTCGTAATGACAACTGGTGCAAGTCAGTTGTTAACGAAATTGTGAAGTATTACACGGCAGGTAGGTACTTAGTAGTTAGGGAAAATTTTCGCTTTTAAAAATAGAAATCCTTGCGCTAATTACAAATTACTAAATACTATTTACTTGAAAATTTGAGCAACGCGAAAATTTTCGGGGTGTAGCTCAGTTGGCTAGAGCGCTTGCTTTGGGAGCAAGAGGCCGCTGGTTCAAGTCCAGTCACCCCGAGATTAGTTTGATATAAATTTATAATTTAAATAGTGAATTGACTTACTGATGTAATTTTTGTATAATCAAACAAGTAAAAATATAGTAGATACAGGGGGGTTTTCTTATGCGTAAATTGTTTTATCTAAATTTTTTAGTTGGAGTGATTCTTTGCTCACTAATATTCATTACAGGCTGTGCTAAGAAACAAGTTATAAAACCTTTGCAACCTATGACTCCTATAACTGAACCTGAAACTAACTTAGAAGAACCTTCTTTAAGAGGTAAAGAATACAAGAAAATACCTGATATTGAAGCTGTACATTTTGACTACGATGATACTTTATTGAAAGCAGAAGCAAGAGATATATTAGCTAAAACTGCAAAATGGCTTAAAGAAAATCCGGAAGTAGAACTACTTGTAGAAGGACATTGCGATGAACGGGGAACAACAGACTACAATATGGCCTTAGGTGACCGCCGTGCAAAAGCAATCAGAAGCTATCTTATGAAATTAGGTATAAAAGGAAATCGCATAGCAACTATTTCTTATGGTGAAGAAAAACCTTTAGATTCGGGCCATACAGAAGATGCCTGGGCTAAGAACCGCCGTGGGGAATTACTTGGCAGAATCTTTCCAAAGGATAAATGAAATTGATTAAAAATTTTTCGATACTATTAATGTGTATTTTTCTGTCCGGATGTGTTGCTACACAACAGGATATGCTTACTCTTGAATCTAACATAATCACTCTTCAAAACCAGCTAACAGATATGCAGAAAAATCAAGCCGATCTTTCAGTCCAGATAGACGAACTCAATGCTAATATTAAATCTCTCGATTCAAAAATCGAAGAAACTAACGAAAAATTTCTTATTTTCGGCCAAAAGCTTGACGATACAAATACTGATTTTACAAATAAGTTATCGCTTTTATCCGATAAAGTAACAAAAAAGATTGATGAAACCAAACCAACACCAACCCAGATTTACGGTGCTGCATATACCGATTATACAACAAAAAATTACGATTTAGCAATAAGTGGTTTTCAGGAATATATACAAACGTATCCGGAAGGAACACTTGTAATGAACGCCTATTTTTGGGTAGCCGTATGCTACTACGATAAGGGTGACAATGTCAATGCTGTGGATAATTTTGATAAATTTATTAATCTTTATCCAAATTCCGAGAAGTTAGCTTCTGCAAAATTAAAAAAAGCATTTGCATTATTAAAGGTAAAAAAAGATTCTACAGTAGCTATTACTGTTCTCGAAGATATAGTAAAAAACCATCCTAAAACATCCGAAGCACGACAGGCATCTAATTATCTTGCCGGTCTTAAGAAAAACAATGTCAGAAATTAAAACAGGTTTTTTAATTTCCATATCTTTACATTTTTTATTTTTTTTGAGTCTTACAGTTATATCTAAACAATCATCTAAAATCTATTATATTCCTATTCAAGTTATAGGAGCAATGGGAACCGGAGGAGGGGGCGGAGGAGCATCAATAACAGGTGAAAATGGATTAAATAATAATACCATTAAAAACAACACGCAAAACCCCTCAAAAACTGAGACAATTAAGCCCGGAGACATAGTAGCAGGTAAACCGTTAATATCAAAAAAGAAACTTAAGGAAAAAATAAATGGCAAAACTAGTACCGGAACAAACACAGGTGATAGTTCAGGTTCAACTGCCGGCACCGGATTGGGAAGCGGTACCGGAATAGGTGTTGATGCAGGTAATTTTCCATATATTGGCTATATAAATATTTTAAGAAATAAAGTTGCTCAAAATTGGGATCCTCAGGCATACTCGTCAGGAAGCTTGAAGAAAGTATTGGTATATTTTAAAATAAATAAAAACGGAAAAGTTGAAAATTTAATAATAAAAGAATCTGCCGGCATATCATATATTGACAGGTCAGCAATAAGAGCAATTACAAATTCATCACCGTTTCCGCCGCTGCCGGTAGGGTTCCCGGATAATTCACTTGGCGTGTATTTCATGTTCCAGCTTTCAGGGGGATAATTGAACAAAAAAATGCGATTTTTTCTTATTCTAATATTAAATTTGACATTTTTGTTTCAACTTAATCTATCTGCAATTGATATATATCTTGAGCTTAAATCGAGCGGCAAACGTATAAATATTTCTCTTGTTCCAATCGATGATACAAAGTTGTCTTTAGACATTTCACGGATAGTATCTGACGATTTAACTTATTCCGGAATATTCAACGTAATACCGATCTCTCCTGACCAGAAATTTAAAAAAAATCTGGAATTTCCAAAAAGTGACCGGGATATAACAATCTCTAACGGAATAGATACTTTAATAAAATTTACGGTTATCTCAAAATCAAATAAAATAACACTAAATTCTTACTGCTGGGATACCGCATCAATAAAAAAAATATTCGACAAAGATTACAAATCGGATTCTGATGAAATAAGAAAAACCTCACACATCTTTTCCGAAGATATTATTAAATTTCTCACTGGCCAGCAGGTAAAACTTTCCTCAAAAATTGCATTCACAAGCAAATTGTCCGGAAATAAAGAAATTTGGTGTGTTGATTATGACGGTAAAAATCTTACGAAAATTACAAATTTCAGCTCTATATCCGTAATGCCAAAATTTTCGAACGACGGCAGATATATATACTATACAACATATAAAAATGGCAACCCTGATATTTTTAAGTATGATTCTGAAAAATCAAAATCTCTGCCTTTTTTAACTTACCAGGGGATTAATCTTACCGGTTCCGCTTCACCGGACGGCAAACATATAATAGCAACACTCTCAAAAGACGGTGATCCTGAACTTTATTTATTTAACACTAACGGCAATTTTATAAAACGGCTTACCTATTCCAAAGGAGTAGATACCGCTGCGTCATTTTCACCCAATTCGCAGGAATTTGCATTTATATCCGATAGGGACGGTAACCCTCAGTTATTTAGTATGGATGTCGACGGTACTAATTTAAAAAAATTCACATATAGCGGCTATAATGATTCTCCTTCATGGTCGCCGATAGGCGATAAAATTGCTTTTTCAAAAAGAAACGGCTCATCTTTTAACATATATTTATTAGACGTTGTAACCAAAAAAGAAATACAGCTTACAAAAGATTCCGGTTCAAATGAAAACCCGGCATTCTCTCCGGAAGGAAGATATATTGTTTTCGCTTCTAACCGCAATGGAAAGTATGAATTATTTACAATGCTCATGAATGGCAGTAACCAAAAACCACTTATTTCATTAAATAAAGATTCAACGAATCCCACTTGGTCTCATTGACATAATTGTATTATTGAATATAATCTAGAGCGTTGAAAAAATCATCACCGCTCGTGAAAGTGATTGTTACCTGCCTGCCGAAGTTCTTTGAACGTAGGCATGGGGTTTTTTAACAATCACACAAATTTTACGAGGTTAACTTTATGAAAAGACGTTTTTTTATTTTTATAACAGTAGTTTTATCATTTCAATTATATTCATCATATCTATTTTCTGAATCGGAACATGAGCAAATTTATAATTCCGGAATAACACAATTTCAAAATGGTGATTACAAGAACGCTATTGATTCATTTGATATTGTAATTTCAACTGCATCAAGTAAAGAAAAAGATTTGCTCCGAAAATCATATTTAGCCAAAGCCGATTCTTTGTTAGGACTGCTACAATTAGACTCTGCAAAAAGCGAATATGAAAAAATTGTAGAAAAATTTCCAAAAACCGCAGAATCTACAAAAGCAAAGCTTGGAATTGGACTTATTTATTATAAGAAAAATCTTTATGACAGAGGTAGGGAATATTTAATATATTTTATAAAAAGATATTCTGACACAAAACTCGCTGATGATGCCCAATATTGGCTTGGAATGCTGCATTTTAAAAATAAAAATTTTAAAAAAGCTTCAATTTCATTTACAACTCTTGTGCAAAACTATCCAAAATCTAATTTTATTACCGACGGCTGGCTTCGTTTAGGAGACTGTTATTACGAGCTTAAAAAATATAAACAAGCAAGGAACTCTTACAGAAAAATCTTAACCAATTTTACTTCAAACCCTCAATACGAATTTGCACTTTACAATATCGGAAGAACATATGAATCCGAGGGCGCAACAGATGATGCTATTACTATCTACGAACAATTTATTGAAAAATATCCTAAATCTGCGATTGTACCAGAAACAATATATCAGGTAGCTGGTTTTTTTTACAGGAGAAAAAACTACGATAAATCCAACAAATATTTTGATCAACTCTCAACTAATTTTCCTGAACATGACTTATCTGAAGAAGCTAAATTTATGCGTTCAAAAATATTCTATATTACCGGCAATAGAACTGAAGCTATAACTTCATTCAAAAGTTTCTTAGATAAATATTCTTTAAGCAAGAACTGTTCTGAAGCATTGCTTTATATAGGTAATTGTTTTTTTGATTCAGCCGACTATCCAAATGCTATAGATAACTACGAAAAAGGCATTAAAACCACAAATGAAACATCAGACCCTGAAATAGTTGCAATGCTAAAGTACAATTCCGGATTAGCTAATGAAAAAATAGGAAATTTTTTAGATGTCGAAAGATATTTTGGTGAAGTTCTTTACAGATATCCTAAATCACTTGCAGCTGCAAAAATGTATCTTAAACGTGGCATGGATTTGGAAAGAAACGGTGACTTTTTTGCATCAATAGAAAATTATGAACTCGCTGCCAGCATATCGAAAAATAAAAATCTTCAAAAAAGTGATTTACTTGTAAGCGACATAGACGAAGAAATCGGGGCAACAGCACAAAAAAAAGCAGCAGACTGTTATTTTATTCAGAAAAAATTTAAAGAAGCATCACGTGAATATTTAAAACTTGCCTATTTATTTAACGATTCAGAATTTGTACCTGAATCATATTATATGTCAGCACGTGCATCGGAAGAAATCGGCTACATAAAAGAAGCCAAACAAAATTACGAAATTGTTAAATCCAAATATTCAAAAACTGACTGGGCAAAGAAAGCAATAGAAAGATTACATGAATTGAACATTAAACAATAAAAGAGTCTGATTACACCGATTAAAAGGCAGATTACACAGATTTTTTAAAGGTTTTGTTCTTAATCTGTGTAATCGGTGTTAGAAATCTGTGTAATTTTTTCTAGGGAGGAAATGTGAAATCTAAAAATATGCGCTTTTTTTTCTTTTTAGCAATATGTATTTTTACTACAAGCTTTGTATTCGGACAAATAGGAATAACTACTGAAGTAAAAAAATCGTCTTTTACTTCAAATTCAGAAGTAAAAAAAGATACAACCTCTATTGAACTGCAAAATCTCGAAACTAAAAAATCAACTGAACCGGTTAAAACAAATCCTAAAATAGCAGAAAAACCAAAACCTGACTACAGGACTAATATTGAAAAATTACAAGACAAAAATTGGATAATCCGTAGAAATGCAGTAATAAATCTTGGAACTGAAAAAAATAAAAATGCATTTTTATTAATAATAGAACTATTAAAAGATGAAAATTATGAAGTCCGCCGTTGCGCTGCGATTGCTCTGGGCGAATTTGGAGATAAACGAGCGGTTGCTCCCCTGATAAAACTACTTGACGATCCGGATGGTGGAATAATAATAGATAGCGCAAACTCACTTGCAAAAATAAAAGATTCTTCTTCAATAGAACCTCTAAAAAAATTATTAGCTGATGGAAGACCGGTTGTAAGAATAACAGCGATAAAAAGCTTAGCTTCATTTAACACAAAAGAAATTCAGTCGTTAATCGTAAAAGAACTAAATGATGAATCTGAAGGCGTCCGCTTAACTGCAATTCAATTATCTGTATCGTTAAAAATCAAATCTGCTGTGCAGAATCTGATAAATAATCTCTCGGATGTTAACTCAACGGTAATAATTGAATCGGCAAAAGCATTAGGAAGCATTGGTAACGAAACTGCTATAGAACCTCTAAAGAAATTATTAAATAATGAAAACACTGAAATTTCTATTGCAGCTGAAAATGCAATTTCAAAATTAGAAAATATCGAACGTTGAAAAAATCATCACCGTTTATGATTACACAGATTTCTAAAGACGATTACTCAGATTTAACAACATGCCCTAATCTGTGTAATCTGTGTTCTTAATCACTGTAATCAGTGATTGTTATGTTTTTTAACAATCACATAAAAACAATGAGATATGCCATTCGTCTTTTTAGCATCTTTTCTATTCTATCTATTCACATCTTATCCTACCATTTCCGTAGGTGATTGCGGGGAGCTTATAACCGCCGCCTATACGTTAGGTATTCCACATCCGCCAGGATACCCTCTCTGGACAATTTTAGGTAAAATCTTTACAATTATAATTCCTTTCGGAAACATCGCGTACCGCCTTAATTTAATGTCAGCTTTTTTTGGCGCACTAACCTGCGTTATTTTATATTTATTAGTTGTCAAAATAAATACAAGTCCAATAACGCGATTTTATTCTGTACTAGTTGCGTTATGCCTGGCTTTTTCTAAAACATTTTGGTCTCAGTCAATTCAAGTAAAGGGTGGAATTTACACATTAAATACATTTTTCATAGTATTAATTATCTATTTATTATTTACCCCGTTAGAGAAAGCCACCGAAGATACCGGTGGCAAACCTTGTAAAGTAAATGATGCCTTAATACCGTCGTTAATTAATTCTTTTGGAAAACAATGTTCTCTAACGGGATTCACACGGAAGAATTTATTGATTATAGCTTTTATTTACGGAATTTCATTAGCCAACCACTATATAATACTTTTGCTATTGCCTGTATTTCTCATATACATCTTATGGGAAAGTCCTGATATTGTTAAATCTAAAATCATCTTACCATCACTAATATTCATCTTATTGGGGTTATTTTTATATATTTATCTACCAATCCGCTCTTCATCAAATCCGCCGATTGATTGGGGAAATCCCGAAAATTTTAGAAATTTCATAGCACATATAGGCAGATTTCAATATAAAGGGCTTGAATTATCAAAAAAAGTGGGGATTTCGACAAAACTTCTTTTTATAAAAAATATTTTTTCACAATACATTCAAAACTATGGAATAGCCTTATTTAGCATTTCGATAATAGGACTTATCATTGGCATTATAAAAAATCTTAAACTAACAATACTTACAGTTTTAATTTTTCTAACCAATACTATCGGTTTAATAATATTACTTAATTTCAAATATACTATGCAGGACATTGACGCATTCAGGCCTTATTATTTACCTGCATGGATGATGGTTTCTTTGTGGATTGGAAATATACCAAATGCATTGAATAAAACTGCTTATAAAAAATCATTTATTCTTCTCATTTCAATATTACTTGTTTTCCATTTAATGGCAAATTTTAAATCAAACTACAATAGATACAATTTTATCGCATATGATTATCCTTCTGACATATTAAAATCAATTACAAAAAATAACACTTTATATTTGCAGGACGAAGTTGATGAAACCATTTTTACCCTGTCTTATTTAAAAAATGTCGTCAAAAAAAGACCCGATATAAAAATTATTGATTCTTATAACAATATATTTATACCTGAAAATTCAACAAGCAAATTACCGGACTATTATTCTACCATCAACATTGAAAAAATTAAATATCCGGTAACTTCTGACGGATTAATATGGTCAATAAACTTAGAAACAAAATCTAATCCATGGCCTCTTTATACTGGAAGAAAACTAAATAGTATTATAAATTACCGTGAGCAGGAAGTTGCAGCAAGATATCCGTATTTTTACGGACTATTTCTAATTAATAATAATCAAAAAAAAGAAGGTATTTTGGAACTTAAAAAATCACTCGATATGGGCACACAACTTATATGGCTTAACAACAACGTCGGTGATATATTAAGGCAAAATAAAATTTCAGATGAAGCAGAAATAGTATTGAATAAAACCATTCAGCTTGATAACTCTTATTCACCTGCTTATTATAATTTAGGACTTTTATACATACAAAAACAAGAAGAAGAAAAAGCTATTGATAATTTTAAGAAAGCATATCAATATGATAACACCGACAATGATTCACTCGAGCAAATTTCAAAAATATATCAAAACAGGGGTTATAAACATTATACAGCAGGGAATATAGATGAAGCAATATCTGATTATAAAAAAGCTTCTGAATTTATTCCAAATAATGCCGATATTTACTATAATATAGGAGTTATATATGCTCAAATTAATAAAAAAAATGAAGCAAAAACATATTTAAAAAAATATTTGGATATGAACCCGGGAGGTAAAAATGCAACTACCGCTAAACAATGGCTGGAAACTAACTAGTACTAAGCGGCGCTTTGCGCCGTCGAACGTATTAAAAACATTTCTATTCATTTCAACAGTTTTCTTAAATCAATATAGTCCAATTTTCGCTCAATCCGCCAATCAAACAACGATTTCTTACCCGTTATATATATGTTCGGCAAATAATCCAAACGATTACCGGCTTTTCGCAAACGGCGGCGGCTGGGACGGCTTTTGGTATGTCGGTTATAACAGAGTTTGGATAAAAAGGTTCTTTATTCCCGAAAATTTAACAAATTACAAAAAAGCATTCATAGGTGCAAAACTTGGCAGAATGAAATCTCAACAAGTATATAAAAACGGTAAAGCTACCCTTGATAAAGAAGCAATTCCGGGCGATATATATATGGCAATATCTTCAACCATATCCTGGCAAAAATCAAATTGGAAACTGTTAACACCTACCTCAAATATACCTTTTGAAGGTGATAGTGAATTAGCAATTGAACAAACAGGTGAATCGCAGTGGTTCTGGGCTGAAATTCCAATAGCAGAAATAAATTTCGGTAAAGACAACTATATAGCGTTGTGGTCTACATCTTCATACCTGAACAACTCAACAAATAGTCCCATCATAGCAGCTGCATGGGGTGATAAAGAAACAAGTAGTTTTATAAACGACGAAATTAGGGGAATCCCGCCTCAAAGTTTCAGCACAACAACATTGAAATCTGCTCTTACAGTATTTGAACCGGCAATTTCAATTAAATTAGTCCCCGAATTATCGCAAAACATAACCATCGGACTAATGGGAATAACAGAAGGTGAAAAAATCTCAGCAAAAAAGGTTGTTTATGCATCTATTCTTGGCAATGAAATTGGAAAAACATGGCTGGAAATATCAAAAGATAATAAAACATGGGAAAAGCACGGTTTAATCATTTACACCGCACCTTACATTTTCTCAATTAATCCAAAAAAAATCTCTTTTGATAATAATGAAACGATAAAGAAAAAAAATGAATCCGAAACATCCAATAAACTATACGTCCGTATCTGTGCATCAGACATCTGGGAAAACACGGCTAAAAGCACTCCTTTAGAAATTTTTATCGTTGACAAGACAGTAAAAAAGTGATAAAATTTACTAGAAACGATTACACCGATTACGATAAACAGTTACGCAGATTTAATGACATTACTCCAAAGTTTTTAATCTGTGTAATCATTAGTTAAAAATCAATGTAATCGATTTTAAAATATGAATAGAAAAGCTTTTGTTATAGATGACGATAAAAACATAGTTGAACTTTTCAAATACACTTTGGAAAAGGATGGATTTTCTGTTGTTTCTGCTTGTAATGACCTGGATATAGAGAAGAGAATTTTAGAAGAAAAACCCGATATAATAATTTTAGATTTGATGCTTCCTACTAACGGCGGGTTTGCAATATTAAAATTACTTCAAAAAAACGAAACTACAAAAGAAATTCCTGTAATGGTAATTTCCGGCAGATTTACCGATGGCACAACATACGATTTTATCCAATCACAGCCAAATGTAAAAGGATTCAGTTCTAAACCAATTGACCCGTCTGTTTTCTTATTAGAAATAAAAAAAATTTTCGGAGGAACATTGGATGTTTAAACAAAAATGGATGCGTACTGCAATATTAGTAATTTTAACAGTCATAGTAATGTATATAATGATTTATGTTGATGTATGGTTCCGCGCAAAACACTCATACCTTGAAGCTGAAAAAGCTGCGGAAAAGAATGACTGGAAAATGGCGTATGTCTGGTATCAGACTGCCGTTGAACAATTCTCGCCGCCAAACTCAAAATGGGTTAAAATGTCAAAAGATAAAATGCCGGGCGCTCTCGAAAAGTGGAAAGAAGATTTAAGAAAAAAGAAAATACCGTTTGAAGATTACATGCTTGAATAGTGAGGCAGTACACAGTATACAGCCCACAGAATACAGTAATAATTTGTTTTAAGCTGATTTCTGTATCCTGTATCCTGAGTACTGATTTTAAAATGTTTCGAATGATGGCGAAATCTAAAATACAGCTTGCAAAGATTACAAATAAAAATTTAAATTATCTTGGTTCAATAAAAATTGACAGGACTCTTATGGATTTAGCCGACATTTATCCATACGAAATAGTCCTTATTGTAAATAAAACAACAGGAGCTAGATTTGAGACGTATGTCCTTGAAGGCAAAAGAAATTCAGGCCAGATAGAGCTAAACGGCGGTGCAGCAAGACTTGGCGAAATCGGGGACGAGCTGATAATAATATCCAACGAATTTGTTGACGAAGAAAAAGCAAAAAAATACAAACCTAAACTTGTTTTTCTTAATTCCAAAAACAAACCAATAAAAAGGAAATAATTAAAATACCTGCCAAATTAATTATTTATTAAACCTATGAGTATCGAAAATAATTGTTTAAAGTTTTTACAAAAAATAGTTTCAACTAAAAGCTTATCAAGGCAAGAAATGTCTGTTGCTAAAATTGTCGCCAATGAGATGAAATCGCTTAATTATGATTTCGTTAAAGTTGACAAGTACGGAAATGTTGTCGGTAAAATAGGTAACGGCAGAAAGAAAATATTATATGATGCGCATATAGATACCGTAGGTATCTCTGACATTAAAAAGTGGAAAACCAACCCTTATAAAGCAACTTACAAAAACGGCAATGTTTACGGACGCGGCTCGTGTGATGATAAAGGCTGTGTTTCTGCGATGGTATATGCGGGCGCTTTAATAAAAAAACAAAATCTATTAAATGACTTTACGCTTTTTGTATCGGCATCTGCCCGCGAAGAAACCGGTGAACCTTTCTGGTTTGACTATATTACAAAACAATTGAAATTTAAACCAGACTGCGTAGTAATCGGCGAACCTTCTGATATGAAAATAATAAGAGGACATAAAGGCAGATCGGAACTAAAAATAACCGTGTTCGGTAAATCGGTTCATGCAAGCGTTCCAAACAAAGGCGATAATGCTATCTATAAAGCTATCGATTACATAAAAAAAATAAATATGCTCAATAATAAATACAAAAGCAAAGAATTGGGCAAACCTGTTATAAGTGTTACCCAGATTGAAACAAAAAATGCTTCCACAAACACCATTCCGGATAACTGTTCATTTTTCATTGACAGAAGAACAATAGAAAACGAAACAGCAAAAAATGTTGCAGATGAAATAAAACAAATTTGTAATAAGGATGCAGTAATCGATTACCAGCATTTTTTCAAAGCATGGATATTACCCAAAGAACATCACTTAGTACGTTCAACAGTCAACTCATTCAAAACTGCGTTTATTAAACAACCTAATGTTACTCTTTGGCCGTTTTGTACAAACGGTTCCTTCACAATGGGAGAAAAAAATATTCCAAGCATAGGTTTCGGTCCCGGCAGTGAAAAATACGCGCATGTTGCTAACGAACAAATAAAATTCAAAGATGTTTTAAATGCAATAAAATTATATTCAATCTTTCCATCAATATATTCAAAATAATTCATATAAGATACAAAAGAAAAGTAAATGTCAAAGATTAAATATGAAAATTTAGGTTTTTATTTTAATAAATAAAACGTTCACAATAATTTTACATTTTAAATTTTAAATTTTGAATTGTAGTTATAGGAGACACAAGATGCAGAAAAAAATCTCAAAAGAAGAATTATTGGCAAAAGCGAAAAAACCGGCAGAAGACGCAATGAAACTTCACCCGTTTTATCAGGGCAAAATGCAGACCCTGCCAAAATGTGTTATACGCGATGTCAGCGATTTTGCTATCTGGTATACACCTGGTGTTGCATCACCCTGCATGGCAATAAATAAAAATAAAGAACTGGCTTATGAATATACAAGCAAATGCAATACAATCGCAATAATTTCCGACGGCACTCGTGTGCTCGGCTTAGGTGATATCGGCCCGGAAGCGGCATTGCCTGTAATGGAAGGCAAAGCAATGATATTTAAATATCTCGGCGGTGTGGATGCCGTAGCAATTTGCTTGAATACAAAAAATGAAGACGAATTTATTAACATCTGCAAAAATCTCCAGCCTTCGTTCGGCGGGTTTAACCTTGAAGATATTAGCCAGCCGAAATGTTTCAAGATTTTAGATACACTTCGCAAAGAATGTGAAATACCTGTCTGGCACGACGACCAGCAGGGAACGGCGGCCGTAACGGTAGCCGGACTAATCAATGCGTTAAAAATAGTAAACAAAAAAATAAACAAAGTAAAAGTCGCCATGAACGGAGCAGGTGCTTCAAATATCTGTATAGCCAGATTGCTAATGTCAGCAGGGGTTGAACCCGGAAATATCATAATGTGCGACACAAAAGGCACCCTGAACAAAAGCAGAACAGAATTGCAGGAAACGTATAAACAAAAATGGGAAATATGCCAGAAAACAAACGCCGAAAATTTAAAAGGCGGTACGGCTGACGCGATGAAAGGCGCAGATGTGCTAATTTCGCTTTCAACCCCGGGTCCGGACGTAATAAAAAAAGAATGGATCAAAGGGATGGCTAAAGATGCAATTGTTTTCGTATGTGCAAATCCTATCCCTGAAATATGGCCTTGGGAAGCAAAAGAAGCAGGCGCCAGGGTCGTTGCAACCGGCAGAAGCGATTTTCCAAACCAGGTAAATAATTCATTGGGATTTCCCGGTATATTCCGCGGTACACTGGATGTAAGAGCGACAACTATAACGGATGAGATGTGCCTTGCCGCATCATACGAACTCGCAAAAGTCCAGCAGGATAAAGGCCTCGATGAAGAACATTTATTGCCAATAATGGACGACTGGGAAGTTTTCCCCAGGGAAGCCGTTGCAGTAGGTATGAAGGCAATAGAGCAGGGCGTAGCAAGAATTAAAATGTCCAAAGAGGAACTATATAAAAAAGCAGAAGCTACCATAACAAACGCCCGTGAAGCAACTCAAATGCTTATGAAAAAGGGCTTTATCCCTAAACCGCCTAAGGAATAAAAAAATGCATTCTAAAGATATAACCATAAATTATGGTGATAAGATACTTTCAGATTTCATTCCGCAGACAACAATAGAAAACGGCAAATTTATCCCGTTAATCCTTCCAAAAAAAAAATCTATAATAAAAAACGTCGAAGAATCGTTATTAAATGCCCTTGAAAATCCGGCTGGTAATCAAAAACCTTTAAGCAAACTTTTAAAAGAAAATTATAAAGGGGGCGATTTTTCTATTATAGTAGATGACCATGACCGCCCCAATATTCATACACGCCTATTTTATCCTATTTTACTGGATAAATTAGTATCTGTTTATAAAATACCACCCGAAAAAATTAAAGCAGTAATATCAACCGGCACTCATCGCCCTTCAACAAACGAAGAAATGATGAAAATATTCGGCAAAGAAACTTTTCCGAAAGTAAATTATGTAATGCACAAATGCAACGAAGATAATGTCGAAGTAGGCGTTGTTGAAGGCCAAACAATCAAAATCAACAGTACCGCTTTTAACTCCGATATTGTGCTTTTACTGACAGATATTGAAAACCATTATTTTGCAGGAGTTTCCGGCGGTCCTAAAGCACTATGTCCTGGAATTTGCGATATGGCAACAATTAGATATGAACATTTAAAAGCATTCGGCGAATACGGATTTGCTGAAAATGTTGATTTAGGCAGTATTAAAGGCAATCCTGTATTTGATATAAAAACAAAAATAGTAAATTTAATTGTTGATTCAATGCGAAAACATAAACGTGAGATATATGCTATAGCATCCATCATCGATACCGAAGGGGATTTGGTCTATCTAAAAGGCGGAGAAATATTTGCAAGCCATTATGAAGCATCTGAGACATTAAAAGAAATCTGGACGGTAAAAATAAAAGAACGTGCCGATATTGTAATATCCGGTGCCGCTCACTGGGGAATAAATCTGTATCAAATGGGAAAAGCAACGCATTGCGCCTACCATGCGGTTAAAAAAGGCGGAATCGTGCTGAATGTGGCACCTTGTCCTAACGGGTGGGGAAACGAAGAATATAAAAATCTCATGAAAATTGGTATGGATGAAATAAATAAAGCTAAAGATAAACCAACCGGAATTAAAAATGCTCTAACTGCAGTAATAAACAACGTAAAAAACGATTATAAAATCGGTAAACAAAAACCAATCGACGTTTTACAAATACTTTATTTTGTCGGATGGGGAAATTTACATCTGATTCAGGACGGCATACCTGAAAGCGATTATAATCTCTCACCTTTCTTATTCTGGGGAAATAAGAACCAGCCGGTAATTGAACGGCTAAAGACATGGCTGGAAAAATATCTTGATAACAAAACGGTAATAGTTACAGATAATCCAAACTATTTAATTAAAGTTGATAATTCTATTTCGATGTAATTTTTGCATTATCTAGTTTTAGCAGGAGGCTGAGTGAAAATAATAGAAGGCAGAGGAAATATAATATCCGAATATTCGGCATACCTGCAGGACGAATCCAAACTCTCATACGGGGATATCGAATATCTTGCTTTTCCGGAAAACGATAATGATATCTGTGAATTTTTAAAATTTGCTTCTTCTAAAAATATACCTGTTACTATTTCCAACGGTAAAACAGGCATTGTCGGTGGAGCTGTTCCGTTAAAAGGCGCGCTAATGTCTTTGGAAAAACTTAACAAAATATTCGGAATAAAAAATGTCGACAATGAATACCGTGTTCATCTGCAAAGTGGAGTTGTTTTAAGCGATCTAGTTAGATATTCAGAAAACGATAGTTTTTCTTCTGAAAAATTGTTTTATCCGGTTGACGTTACTGAAACATCAGCCCATATAGGAGGCACAGCCTCGACCAATGCATCAGGCGAAAGAAGTTACAAATTCGGGCCGACAAGAAACTGGGTGCGTAAAATAAAAGTAATATTATCAGATGGCAACATATTAAACATTGAACGCGGTAAAATAATTGCTGAAAATTATAAACTTGACATTAAACTTTCCGACTGGAATATTAAAACAATAGACATACCAAAATACAAAATGCCGGACGTTAAAAATGCAGCAGGTTATTATGCCAAACAAAACATGGATTTGATAGACCTATTTATAGGAAGCGAGGGAACTCTTGGTATAATCACAGAATTAGAACTTGCTCTTATAAAAAAACCTGAAAATATCATGTCACTGCTTGCTTTTTTTAACACTGAAAACGATGCCTTTAACTTTTTTTTCTCTGCAGTCAAAGAGCTAAAAACTGCGGTAGTATTCGAATACTTTGACAATGGTGCTTTCGAATTATTAAGGCCCAAAATAGCCGAATTACCGAAAGACAAGAATTTTGCAGTATTTTTTGAAACCGAGATTACCGATAACTCTATAAATGATATTTCTTCAATAATAGAAAAACTTCTTAACAAAAACAATTCATCAATGGATAATACTTGGGGCGGTTTTGAGAAGAAAGATATTGAAAAAATAAGAGACATACGATACAAAATACCTGAAACAATAAATGAAACCATCGCAAAAAGAAAACAAAAATATCCGGATATACACAAAATCTCTACAGACATGGCTGTTCCGGCTGATAAATTTGCAGAAATGGTATCTTACTATAGGCTAAAACTTGAACCGTTAAAAATGCAATATACATTATTCGGACACATCGGAGAAAATCACCTTCATATGAACATCATACCGAAAGACCATGAAGAATTTACAAAAGCAAAAGAATTGCATTTAGACTTTGCAAAAAAAGCAGTCTCATTTGGCGGAACCGTTTCCGCAGAACACGGCATAGGTAAAATCAAACACCAGTACCTGGAAGTTATGTACGGGAAAGAAGGGATAGAACAAATGATTGCCGTTAAGAAAATACTTGACCCAAAATTAGTATTAAACAGGGGAGACGTTTTCCCGGAAGAATATTTAAAATGACAATGCGTAAAATATCTGCAAATAAAATTACTGATACCGTAAGACAACTTTTCCTTGATATAAGTGTATATCTGCCTAAGGATGTTTCAGAAAAAATTAAAATAGCTTCTAAATCTGAGAAAAGTATAACGGCAAAAAATATTTTAAAACAAATTTTGGAAAATGCAAAAATTTCAAGCAATGAAAAAATTCCCATTTGTCAGGATACAGGCACTGCGGTTGTATTTTTGGAAATCGGGCAAAATGTAAATATTACCGGCGGTAACTTAACAGACGCAATAAATGAAGGTGTAAGGCAAGCATATGTAAAAGGTTATTTAAGAAAATCTATTGTATCTGATCCGCTTGAACGAAAAAACACAAATGATAATACACCGGCTGCTATACACACAGAAATAGTCCCTGGCAATAAATTAAAAATATCCGTTATCTCAAAAGGCGGTGGAGCTGAGAACATGTCTCAAATTAGGATGTTTCCGCCATCTACTAGTAAAGAAGAAATAAAAGGCTTTGTAATAGACACAGTAAAAAAGGCAGGGGCTAATGCCTGTCCGCCATTGGTAATAGGTATTGGCATCGGCGGCAATTTCGACACAGTCACTACACTTGCAAAAAAAACGTTATTGAGAAACCTGAACTCTCACAATAAAAATAAAATATATAAAAATCTTGAAAATGAATTATTAACCGAAATAAATAAAACCGGTATCGGCCCTATGGCTTTGGGTGGAAAAACTACCGCACTTGCCGTTTTAATTAAAACCGCACCGACTCATATAACATCACTACCGGTAGCAGTAAATATACAATGTCATGCGAACCGCAGAAAATTTAGGATTATTTAAAAAGAAATTTTTTTATATACCAATAGTTATAACCTTTATTATTGTGCTTTTTTGTTATTTTGCAAAAATTTCTTTTGACATAAAAAATGTTCTTGGTTATGTTCATGAGATATCTTTAGTTATAACTGGCCTCTTTGTTTTCAATTATGGGCATAAACAACATCTTAAAAAAAAACTTATAGAAAATATCCCAACTTCAAAAATCCGTTCGGTAGCCATGGGTTTTTCTGAAGTAAACGGTCTTGCTAAACAAAAATTTCCTTTGAAAAGCAGTTTAACTCATACTGACTGTGTATATTATAAATTTACAATAGAAAGAGAAAAGACAGGAAATAAGGGACATAAATATTGGGTACTAACCAATTCGGGGCAATCAACTACTTATTTTTATGTTCAAGACGGCAATGACAAATTACTTGTTGACCCTCTTAATGCAGAAATAATAATAGAACCTGACTACCGGTTTACGGATATAGAAGGATCTCGATTCGGACAACCGTCAAGAGTTCGATTTACCGAATGGTATATAAAACCAGATGACTATATTTATATATTAGGAAGTGTAAAAAAATTTAAAGATTCTATTATTGATAGAAAAGACAAGCTGCTAGAATGTCTGCGCAAGTTAAAAGAAAATAAAGAAAAACTCAAAGAATTTGATTTAAATAAAGATGGTAATATTAATGCTGAAGAATGGGATAAAGTAAGGGAAAAAGCTGAACAGGAATTAATTGAAGAGGAATTAAAAAATCCGCAAATGCCCGAAGACGATTTAGTAATAGCTAAAGGAGATTCAGAAAAAACATTAATAATATCTGACCGTAGCGAAAAAGAGATCGTAAAAAAACTTTTATTCAACAGTATTTTGTTATTTTTAATTGCTTTTATTTTGATAGTAATCATTTCAACTTCGTTTCTTGCAAGATCGCATCTTTTACCAAACAGTTTAGTAATACATTGGGGGAAATTTTACAGACTTTAAAGGGAGGATTTATGGCTTTAGGCGTAATTATTTTAGTTTTAATCATAGTCGGTGTTTTATTATTTTTGCTTGTTACTTATATAGTAGGCATCTACAACCAACTCATTGAAATAAAAGTAAACATTGAAAAATCGTGGGCGAATATTGAAATACTCGAAAAACAAAGATATGATGAAATACCAAAATTAATAAAAATTTGTGAAGGATACATGAAGTATGAAAAAGGCACTTTTGAAAAAATTACCGAAGCAAGAACCAGATTTCTGGATGCAAAAACACCTTCTCAAATGGCGCAGGCAGGTTCTGATTTATCAGGTGCTCTAAAAACACTTTTTGCAGTATCAGAAAATTATCCGGAATTAAAAGCAAATGATAATTTTAAACAATTACAATCAAGAGTAAGTTATCTGGAAAACCAAATCGCAGATAGAAGAGAATTTTATAATGAATCGGTTGCTATTTTCAATACCCGAATAAAACAGATTCCTGATATATTAATAGCAAACATGCTGAAATATACTGAGAAAGAAATGTACAAAATTTCCGCTGAAGAAAAAGTATCGCCGGAAATAAAATTCGATATCCCAAAATAAAATATGAATAACAGTTTACGAATTGCGTTAGCTCAAATAAATTGTACAGTTGGCGACTTAAAAGGCAACTATAATAAAATAACTGAATATATCGCTAAAGCTGAAAATTCAGGAGCTGATATCGTAGTATTTCCTGAAATGGCAATAACAGGTTATCCACCTGAAGACCTTTTACTTAAACCAAAATTTGTAAACGACAACCTTGAAACTTTAGAAAATTTAGCAAATAACGTTAAAAAAATCGTGGTAATAGTGGGTTTTGTAAATAAAAAAAGGAAGGACATATACAATGCCGCTGCTGTAATATATGACGGTAAAATAAAAGGCATATATCATAAAATGCTTCTTCCAAATTACGGAGTCTTTGATGAAAAACGTTATTTCAGTTCAGGAGATAATCCTCTTGTCTTTAATTATGGCGGATACATATTCGGAGTAGATATCTGTGAAGATATCTGGCATAAAGAAACCCCGGCAAAAAAACAGGCTAAACTTGGCGCCAAAATAGTCTTTAACATAAACGCATCTCCGTATTTTGCAGAAAAAATAAAACTGCGCGAAAACATAGTAAGAAAACAGGCAAAACTTAATAACATAATAGTACCTTACATAAATTTAGTCGGCGGTCAGGACGAGTTGGTCTTCGACGGCCAAAGCTTAATAATAGACAACAAAGGTAAACTAATAAGTAAGGCACTGGCATTTAAAGAAGATTTGCTTGTAACGGACATAAATATCCCAATACAAAAAATCAAAAAAAATTCAAAAATAATTAATATAGCAAATAAGTCAATTTTGAAAAACAAAGTTGACTTGCCTAAAAGGGAAATAAAATCGCCCAAACCAACTGAAGAAATTTACAACGCTTTAATGTTAGGTCTCACTGATTATTTCCGTAAAAACGGTTTTAAAAAAGCTGTAATCGGCTTAAGCGGCGGAATTGACTCGGCACTTGTAGCAACGCTTGCCATTGACGCATTAGGCCGGGAAAATGTAACCGGCGTATTTATGCCGTCGCAGTTTTCATCAGCCGATTCACAAGAAGATGCTATACAACTTGCAAGTAATTTAGGAATCAGATTTTCAATAATACCGATAAAACAAATATTTGAAACTTATTTATTAACGCTAAAGCATAATTTCGAAGGACAACCGCAAAACATCACCGAAGAAAATTTGCAGGCGCGCATCAGGGGCAATCTGCTAATGGCTCTATCCAACAAATTCGGATGTTTGGTCTTAACCACCGGCAACAAATCGGAAATGAGCGCGGGTTACGCGACCTTATACGGCGACATGGCAGGCGGTTTTGCAGTAATAAAAGATGTACCAAAAGTCCTGGTATATAAATTATCGGAATACAGAAATTCCTTATGCGAAGTAATACCAAAACGGATATTCACCAAAGAACCTACAGCAGAACTTAAACCGAATCAGAAAGACAGCGACACTTTGCCAAAATATGAAACTTTAGACCCGATATTAAAAGCTTATATTGAAGACGACAAAGATTTAGAACAAATAGTAAAAATGGGCTATGACAAAAACATAGTAACAAAAGTTTTAAACATGGTAGACAAAAGCGAGTATAAACGCAGGCAATCGCCTCCCGGAATAAAAATAACGCATAAAGCGTTTGGCAAAGACAGAAGAATGCCGATAACCAACGGCTATAAGGAATAATACAACTTCTGCCTCTCCCATGGCGTAAGATAGCGCGGTAGTGGGATTGTGAGATAGTGCGTGGTAATTGTTTTTTCAAACCCGCATTGGAACTGGCTCTGCTTATGTTGTCATCTATGGAAAAGCATGTCAAGAAGAAAATAGTATCCTCTGTCAAAAATCAGCATCTTTTGACATGCTTCCTTCCTATTAAACGGGAATAGATTTGTACATGACACCATAAAAAGGTGTAATATATTCTAATGATTACAATTAAAAGAAATACTGGCGATCAG
>Ga0208246_1000813_pt1 | contig 21168 bp, 21 predicted proteins | sample RifOxyD2_FD_184039 | JGI IMG/M metagenome (GOLD analysis project Ga0208246, IMG submission 184039) | Soil microbial communities from Rifle, Colorado - Rifle Oxygen_injection D2 (SPAdes) | ecosystem: Environmental > Terrestrial > Deep subsurface > Rock core/Sediment | place: Rifle, Colorado... | reverse complement strand
AAGGCACCTTGACCGATGCCAGAGGGATCAAGGTCGATTTTAAAAACGCCATCGTGATCTTGACCACCAATTTGGGCAGTGAGTTGATCTTAAAGACCTATCAAGAGCAAAAAAAGGTCCACCCCATGATCAGCCGCAAGATCTTGCTCACCCGCTTCCGCCCAGAACTCCTCAACCGCTTAGACGAGGTAATCGTCTTCGAGCCCTTGAATCTGGAGGCCGTCGAAAAGCTGGTCGAATTGCAGGTGAACCTGCTCGCCCGCCGCCTAGAGCAAAACAGCGGCACCCTGCTCAGTGTCACCGGCGAGGCCCAGCGCCACCTAGCCCAGCGCGGCTTCGACATCGAATTCGGCGCCCGCCCCCTAAAACGCTTGATCCAGCGAGAACTAGAAGACGTGCTAGCCTACAAAATCCTCGACGGCACCATCCAGCCCGGCGACAACATCGAAGTCCGCCTCACCGCCGAACAACTCAGCTTCCACCGGATTAAGCCGGTGGAGACTTGAACTTACAAATAGGACTCTATTTTTCCTTTTTTAAACGTTTATAAAAATGAACCTCACTGATGGGCATGATGCTTTTTGACGTCCGGTTCCTAGAAAACTTTTGCTGCTCAAAAAACGCCAAAAGTGAGCAGTAAAATAGTTTGTTACTAACAAGTGAGCAGCAAACTTTGGGTTGGAACGCGCTAATGAAATCCCAAAAACCTTTGCAGGCCTAAGCTGCGGGTAGGGGATGGCCGTTTTCGAAGAGCTTGATCTTGTAAGCGGTAAGGTTAGTAACCTCTAAAAGGAACAACACCTTGGCCAGAAAGAAAACGCTGAACTGATCGTTGCCTAGGATCTCACAATGGGCGAACGCACTTACCAAATTCATCCGAAAACTACCATGATTGCAGGATGGGTATAAGATACCACCTTGCACTAAAAGCTTTCGAAGCCTAGGATTTACCAACGGATTTTCGCCTTCGTCGACTAGGTAGGACCATAAAACGATGATAGCCGCATCATAGGCGAGAAGTTCGTTAGCCAGTCGTTGTTTATTGGTAGGCGGAAGCGACGAATTTCGCAAAAGCGGACGTTCCTCTAAGATAACCTTAGCCAAAACGGCCCCGATTTTGTGCCGATCAAACAGCTGATTCGGCATTTTTGCAGTTTTCGCCTTAAAACCTCTTCGCGTTTTTTCGTAACGGTCCCATAGGTGGTCTTGCCAACCATCCTTAATTAGGATAACCCCTGTTTTAGCAGCTTGTAATTCTTGAATTGTACGCCCTAATGCGGCCAAAATCTCGTTGAATTTGTTACGTTCCATGTATTCTGGCCTTTCATCCTGTAAGGCGTGTTAGAGATTTAAGGGTCTCACGATCTTCACGCTATCAATCGGTTTTTCGGTGTTGCCAATTCTGAGCCAATTGGAAAATTCTTCGTCTGAATCTTCACGTGCAAGAGCCCGTTCCTCTTGCGCTCGAGCATTGGGCGTTTCAAGAGGTAGAAGGTCTAGTTTCTCTGGGTCCATAGTTCCGTTTGGGTTCGGTCGAATCTTTTTTTGAGTCGTTACCTAACAAACTCAAACTACATGTTTTGTGTTTCTTCGTATAGTGTTTTGAGGAAGTTGTCTAATTTTTTATAACAATAATTTCATAGAGAGAACTTTTAGCGCCTAGTCTTCAGGAAGATCACAACAATTCCATTGTACACCGTTTTATTCATTTTTGAAAAAGAAGGCTTTCATCTATTGATCAAGGTAACTTGGCGCAATAAAAAGCCACTAATGAAACCCCAAGAACCGTTGCAGGCCTAGGCTTAGCCGCAAATCTGGGTGGGATTTGATTTGTGCTAGGCAGAAGGTGACGTTGGCTTTGGAGGCTGCGGGGTCTCCCGCAAGGGACATAGGTTGCAAGAAAACGGGGGCCGGGGATTGGGTTAAGATTTGGGTGATTTGCGCTGGGTCGTCGGTCGCTTGGACCACCAGTTTAAGTTCGCTAAAGGGGGCGTCGAAGTGGATCTGGGCCCAGTCTTTGGGGCTGTAGGTGATCCAGTTGGCGGTCTGGATGTTTTCAAAGCTGTAGCCGTTGGTTTCCACCGCCACTTCAAATCCGGCTTGTTGCAAAATGGTGATCAAGTGATTTCGGTCTTCTAGGCTGGGTTCGCCCCCGGTCAAGACCACCAGTCGGCTGGGCCAGGGTTCAATGGCCGCCAAAATCTCGCCTTCACTCATCTGGGTTTGGGTCGAGCGGTGCAGTGGTTCGTCGCAAAAGTCGCAGTCTAGGTCGCAACCAAAAAACCGCACAAACGCCGCCGCTCTGCCCTGGTGACTTCCCTCGCCCTGGACCGAATAAAAGATCTCGCTAACCTGCACGTTATTCGCTCAAAAACTCAATCGACCTGATCCAAACCTTGGCGTAGTCGGTACTATGGACCTTTTCTTTGTCTGGGAATATCTTCTCGTAAATCGAGCCCCAAATATTGCCCGTAGGCCGGGTGTCAAAGCTGATGCCCAAGGCGCTGATTGGCGGTCGAGGGCCTGCATTAGGGAAGCTGGCCCTAAAGGCCTCATCGAGGTCGATCACACTAGTCACCTCGGCCCCAAGCGCGCTGCCACAAGGGGTACAAATATAAGCCCCCGATTCTTGGTAATAGTTGCCTTTATACCACTTATCTGCCTTTTCGTTCTGGCCTAAAAAGATTCCGACAAAATACGGTATCTTTGGCAAAAGATAAGCCCCTGAATCCTTCATCTCCACACCAAAGGCAACCGAAACTAGGGCGGCTTCGCGTTTTTGGCCAATATCCCAGTTTGCGGCGGCTGGATATTTATCCACGCCCCAAACTATTTTAAGTTTTTTGGCCTTCGGCTGATCTATCCTTTGGACCATCCCCCCCAACCAATCCTCACCGATGTTTAAAACCAGACCACGCTCGTCGGAAGTAGGCTTGAGCCGGTCTTTAGCGTCTTGCTGAAGATCGAAGTTACTCAAGTGGAGCCACTGGTCTTCGTGCCCTGAGGTGATCTCGGTAAAGTCGATTTTATAAAGGCTTTCGGCCATTAAGGTCGGAGCCAATAAGCAAAGGCTAAGCAAAAAAACTAGGGTTTTCATCGCAAACTGGGGATTAGGTTATCTAGGTCAAGCCTTAATCTATACGGGCAGGCGTGCTTGGGCAAGGGGGGCTAAAAAAGCCGCAAAAAATAGGCTAGGCCGTTGTATAAGTTACCGGTTAATGTCTTTTGACTTGTCTGGCAAGGCCTAGGGACCTATGATAAGAGGAAAAAAGGAGTGTTAAAATGATTATTCGCAAGCTTTTCAAAGCAGAGGTGGCCCACCGGGTGGCCATGGCCTACACGGCTCGCTGCCAAGGAGTTCATGGCCATAGTTACAAGTTTGAGGTTTTTTTAACCGGCGAGACCCAAGACCAAGCCCAGATGTTGATGGATTTTAAGCTACTTAAAGACAAGTTTAACAACTTTATGGATAGCTTTGACCACAGCCTCTTAGTCTGGGAGCAGGACCCTGCATTGGTCGAGATGGCGCCCAAGTTAAATAATCGTTTTATGATCTTGCCTTACAATCCCACGGCCGAGCAAATGTCCCGGCATATTTTTCAGGAAGCCGAGGCCATGGGTCTGCCCATAAAAAAGGTGATTTGCCATGAAACCGAAACCGGTTACGCCGAATTTGACGGTTCTGATCCGATCCGAATTGATTTAACAAAAGTGGTATTTTCGAAGCAGATTTTGGCAGAATACAAATAGGTTTATCCGAGAATTAAATCCTGATAATGCCAAAGGGCAAGGGCCCATAAAAAGAGGTTAAAAGTCAAGCTAAGAAGCACTACGGCGCTGCCTATGTCTTTGGCTTCTTTGGCTAACTGATGATAATCTGGGCTAGCCAGATCGACCAGTCGCTCTATGGCGGTATTGACCAATTCGATTAAAATTAACAACAGCGCCGCCCCACTCAAACCCAATTTTACCCCCAAAGAAAAGGGTAAAAACCCCCAGAGCCCAACCATAACAGGGATCAAAACCCAAACCTCTTGGCGAAAGGCTTCTTCGGTATGGTAGGCCGACTTAAGGCCGTCAATCGAGTAAAACAGGGCTTTAACCAACCGGGTTAAGCCCTTGGTTTTGGGAGGGATTTTGGAGGTCATGGGCCGGTTAATGGACCCGGGTGCCCGTAGGTCGGCCTTCTAAAAAACCTAAAAGGTCGTCAGGAGCAGTGATGTCTAGGACCGCTAAAGGCAAATCATTTTCCCGGCACAATGCCACGGCAGCAGGGTCCATGACCTTCAAGTCTTTCTCTAAAACCTCTGAAAAACGCAAGCTTTCATAGCGCACCGCGTCACTGTGTTTTTTAGGGTCTTTGTTATAAACCCCGTCAACCAAGGTCCCTTTGATTACGATCTGGGCCTCGATCTCCAAGGCACGCAAAATGGCGGCAGTATCGGTCGAAAAGAAGGGATTGCCCGTCCCTCCGCCAAAAATCAGGATGTGCCCTTCGCTTAACATCTTTAAGGCGGCCCTTTTTTCAAAGGCTTCAGCGACCGCTGGGATGTTAAGCCCGGTCATCACTCGCGCGGTTTTGCCTCTGGCTATCAGGCATTCTTTAAGGCAAAGGCTGTTCATCACCGTCGCCAACATCCCGATATGATCGGCCGCCACCCGGTCCATCTTAACCGGCAGGTCGCGAGCGCCTCGAAAAAAGTTGCCCCCACCCAGCACCACGGCCACCTCAAAGCCTTTGTCGTGCACCTTGCACAGCTTTTGGGCTAACGAATCGATAATAGTAAAGTCAAACCCTTGTTTGGCAGGGCCTCCAAGGTACTCACCGCTAAGTTTAAGCAGGATGCGACCGTATTTTTCTAACATGTTTTTAGGAACCTTTAGGCTGGGAGCAAAAAAAAAGGGGATGAAATCTCATCCCCTTTTTAACTAACACTAGAAGCTAGTCTTGTAAAATCGGGTTGCCTTTAGCGGGCCACCGACCGATTTTTCTTGGTCCTTGAGGTAGGCCCTTACCGTTTTATCAGGCTCTTTGACGAAGTTTTGATCCAAGAGACAAATCTCTTTTTTAAACTTCTGCAAACGACCCAAAACCATCTTTTCGATGATTTCCATCGGTTTGCCCGAATCTTTGGCCTGGTCGATCAAAAAGGCTTTTTCGTGTTCTAAAACAGCCGGATCTAGTTCCGACTCTTCCAAGGCTTCAACTTTGCACGCGGCTGCATGCATAGCCAAATCCTTGGCCACTTCCCGGGCCTTGTTGAGGTCGCCACCGGCTTGCAGCTCGACCAATACCCCGATCTTACCTTTGCCATGTAGGTAACCGCCAATCACGTGACCCGCTTTGGCTTCCCACGAAACGCCTTCTACAAAACTCATGTTTTCGCCCATTTTAGCAATGGCCCCGACCAATTCGCCCCTGAAATCTTCAGCGAAATTGCCCACACCTTTGCTTAAGGCCCCGTCAGCCAAGCCTTGGATAAAGGCTTGGAAGTCGTCGTTAATGGCCACAAAGTCGGTTTCGCAGGCGATCTTGATCAAGGCCGCTTTGTCCCCGTTTTGCGCCAGGGCAATAGCCCCTTCTTTGGTTTCGCGGCTCGACTTTTTGTCGGCCATAGCTTGACCTTTTTTACGTAAAAATTCTTTGGACGCTTCCATGTCGCCGTTGTTTTCAACAAGCGCCTTTTTGCAGTCCATCATCGCCGCGCCCGTCATCTCGCGCAGGTCTTTTACCATTGCCGCAGTAATATCTGCCATCGCTGTTTTCCCCTTGGATGTTTGACCCGGCGAACCGGGCTTTTTTACTATTCTTCGGTGACTTCGGCGATTTCGCCTTCTTCGGGCTCGTCGGTGTCCTCATCAACCTCTTCGGCCTCATCGGCGTGAGCTGCTTTGGAACCGCGTCCTTCGCTTTGCTCAACCTTGCCCGCAGTGGCCTCATAGGTCTTGCGACCTTCGATACTGGCAGCGGCAACCACCTGGGCGTAAAGCTCAATGGCGTGGGCTGAATCGTCGTTGCCAGGGATTACAAAATCCACCCCACGAGGGTCACAATTAGAGTCAACTACAGCGATCACCGGAATACCCAATTTCTTGGCTTCATTAAGGGCGATCGATTCGCGGCGCAGGTCCACAATAAACACGGCCACTGGATTTTTCCGCATGTCGGCGATGCCACCTAAAACGGCTTCGAGTTTTTTGCGTTCTTTTTCAAAGCGGCTGGCTTCTTTTTTGAGTACGCCCGGATAGTTGCCTTCGGGGCCGCGTAGCTCGTCGTATTTCTTGAGCTTGGCGATCGAAGCCTTTACCGTCTGGAAGTTGGTCAACATCCCGCCCAGCCAGCGCAGGTTCACATAGTGATTGCCCGATGCCAAAGCGTATTCCGCCATGATGTCGCGGGCTTGAAACTTGGTGCCCACAAACAGGATACGCCCGCCGTTAGCGGTCAAGGAAGATACTTGGTTGTAAACCTCTTTAAGGGAGGCAAGCGATTTACGGAGGTCGAGGATATAAATCCCGCCTTTGCTGCCGTAAATGTATTCTTTCATCTTAGGGTGCCAACGCTCGGTCTTGTGACCATAGTGGACCCCAGCCTCAAAAAGGCTTTTCATGGAAATAACAGCCATGTTCCGGTTCTCCGAAAGAAGAATGTAAAAATAGGTTGAGTGGTCCTGGACCTTATGCCCAGGCTTGTAAACCATTCATCCTAAGCACCCAGTCTAAATATGGCAAGGGATTTTTGTGCGTAGAGGTGATTAAGCTTAAGGAGTAAAGGCCCCTTTGTCTTGTTCAGGGGGGGCTTCTTCTAGGATGTCTTCGGACTTGGGCTTGACGATAATTTTGTCTTTGTCTTCGGCTTTTCGGCGGTTCAGTTCGTTTTGGGCAGCCCTGTCGTTTTTATCGGCCCATTCTTTGAGTTGAATGGGCGTGGCTTCGGCATAGGGCACCGCTTTAAGTTCGGGGCCAGTTACCGGCTCTAAAAACAATCGGGTCTCCCCCGATGGGTCCAGATCGAAGGCCTTGAAGTTGCGGGTGTAATGCCCGCGGGCCTCGCAGTCCTCCTGACCGGGATTGGTGGTAATAGTAAAGGGTTTGGCAGCGACGCAGAGCGGTTGATCCCCTTCGAAACTATGGTCTTTAAATTCGGTATAGGCGAAATAGTAAAACTTGCCTTGCTCAATTTGCGCTTCCATTGGGACACAGCGTCCTGGATAAATCACAAACCAGCCCTGGCTAACCCAGGTCGATCCCTTTTGATATCCGTAGGCTAAGTATAGTTTTTGCAAGGAGTAGTTCGAGCAAAAATGAAAATCCCGAGCCCAAGTCAGGCTGGGCAGCCCCAATAATAAAAGACCAAAACCGATCCAAAAGCGCATAACTCCCCCGTTGGTTTTTAGATATTAGCCTGCTTGAAGGCTTTTTCCTAGCCCCAATTCTTGAACACCCCAAAGGGTTAACCCTAAATTTTGGGCCAGCGCGAGGCTTTGTTTTTTATTTTGCCCAAGTTGGTCTGGGGAATGAGCGTCTGAATTGATTACAACTGGCGCTCCCACCTGGGCCACTACCTCCCAAAAGGAGGCCCAAGGAAAGGGGGCGCGACCACCAACAGGATTGCGCCAATAGCCATTGCCATTTATCTCCAAAGGCACGCCCTTAGCTTTGGAGGCCTGGGCAATGGCCTTGGCGGCGGTCTCTAATCTAAGGTTCCAGCTTTCAAAACACAGACCAAAAAGATCAGGATGGGCAATAAAGGCGAACAGCCCTGATTCGATCATCCCCACCAATTGTTCTGTATAAAGTTCCAAAGCTTGAGGCTGATTTAGGCAGGAAAAACTAGACTGCCATTGGTTTTTTAACCAGATGTAATGCCCAGAGCCTATCAGGTAGTTAAAGCCCCGCTTCTCTAAAAGCTCTTCCTTATAATAGGTAAAATATTCGGGCAGCCCTTCGCATTCAAACCCTTTTAGGATACAGATCGTAGGCACCGCTTTTTTGGCATCTTCGATCAACTGATCATATAGGTCGAGTTCTGAATAACTCATCCGAATATCGGGCCAACGGTTATCTGGCAAGGCAGCGTGATCTGAAATGCCTATTACCTCTAGCCCCAGCTTTTGCCCCCGGCGGGCGAGTTCGAGTGGGGTACCAACAGCGTGACGGCAGAGGTAAATGTGGTTGTGTAACTCTTGTTTCATTGAAGCTATCTCTTAATATAGCTCCAGTTTGGCAAGCTTAGGGGCAACTGGCAAGGGTGCCCAGGGTCCCTAGCACCACCGGGCTACGGAATATTCCCTAGGCCTGGAGCCTTGGTGGGCAAGGCCTAGCAGTATATTGACCCAAAATGACCGTGCAAAAAATACTATAAATATTGTAGAAGATCGCTTGCTCTGTTATGTGTTCTTAAACTTCCCAGGGATTTCGAATGAAAATAAAATGGTTTGTTTTAATAATGGCCTTAGCCCTGCCCAGCCTGGCTTTTGGGCTGGAGCGTGTAGCGGTTGGGCATTTAATCGGCAAACCAGTTTCTTTGGTTCGAGATGGTAAAATCAAGGACTTACGCGATAAAGAGACCGATCTGATCGAAGGGGACCGGATTGAGACCGGGCCCGAAGGAAAGCTCAAATTGGTTTTTGAAACGGGCGACGTGGTTTATTTGGGCCCAGATTCGACCCTAGAGGTCTCGGCCCCTCCCAAAGCCAAACTTTCCCTTAACCCGCTGATCCAACTTAAACTTACGGGCAAGCTGCGGGCCTTGGTGGCCAAGCGGTCGGACACCACTTTTAGGGTGAGAACGGTGCGCGCCGTGGTGGGGGTCAAAGGGACCGATTTTGTGGTGGAAGACGTGGTCGAACAAACCAAGGTTTCGACCTTGAAGGGTTTGGTGAGTCTGGGCTCTTTAAAAAACCAACAAGAGATCGACGTTCCGGCGGGTAAATCCTCGACGGTGGACGTGATGGGGGCGATCATGCCCCTGTCCGAAATTGCGGGCGATGTCTTGCAAGGGGTGGAAATTTCAGGTAAAAAGTTGAGTGTCGAAGAAGCGGCAGGGCAAAAAGTCACCTTTTAAAAAAGAAGATCATCTATGCGTATCCTTTTGTTATCGGCGCTCCTCTTGGGCTTAAGCCACAGCGGTGCTTGGGCTGAAACGGACACCAAAAGTATGGTTGGGGTACCCGCCCCAATTTTGTCTGGAAAAACGGCTAATGGCCCTGGTCTGATGAAGCTAAACAACCTAATGAAGGAGTTTGGTTTTAAAACCGACGAACAGGGCAAAAAAGTCGAGGTTAACGGGGAATATGTGCCTGAAATCAAACGCAACGTAGTGGTGCTTAGCTTTTTCGCCACCACCTGTGTGCCCTGCATGCGCGAGATCCCGACCTACAACCGAATTGCGGCCTCCTATGAAGGCAAACCGGTGCGTTTGATTTACGTCAACGTAGATACAGAAGTCTCTAACGATGAAATGAGCCGGTTTATTGCCAAGAAAAAGATCGAAGTGCCAATGATGCTGCCTAACCAGCGCGAGGCGGTTAAACAGTACCAAGTTTATAGCTTGCCCCGGATTGTAGTGATTAATAAAGACGGGGTTATCGCTTACGAGTTTAAAGGATTTAAGGAAACCTTAGAAAAAGACCTTACAGACATCATCAACAAGCTGCTTTGATTATGAACCCAATCCGCCGCGCGCTGGCCAGCTTGATGGCTTTGTTGCTCCTAAGCCCCGCCCTTTTTGCCGCCGACCTCAAAGAGGCGATGGACCAGGCGGCCCTTGAACTTAAAGGCAAACCGAAAATCGAAGAAAACTCAGAAAAAGCGATTATTATTCAGGTAGTTAACCTACACAATAAAAAAACCGATCAAGTCGCTAAAAAAATCGAGACCGAGCTATATTTAGCCCTAGAGAAACACTTCCCAAAATTTAAATTGGTCTTTCTCTCGGAATCCATCGCCGGGGTTAACCTGATGAAGGCTTTAATGGTCAAGGGGGAATATGAGCAAAAAGGGGAAACGACCACGGTGCGCTTCGCGGCTTTAAACGGTCTGCAAGGCGAGGTCATCGCCCAAGCGTCTGTCGAATTCGCAACGGAGCAAAAAACCAAAGAGAGCTTGGTGGCCGTGCTGGATATTGAGGCGACCTACTTAAACCCAGATCAGGTCAAAGCGTTTTCCGATATGTTCCGGGCGGCCCTGATTAACGTCGCCCAGTTTAACTTGGCCTCTAGCGCCGATGTTTCCAAGATGGACCCAGACAAGATTCAAAAAGCCTACGGCTGTTCTCGCGACGAGTGCGCCACCATCATCGGGGAGCAATTAGGGGTGGACCGGGTCATCTCCACCAGCCTCTTTAAGATCACCGACAACAAATATATGTTGAGTTCGAAAATCATGGATATCCAAAACGGGGCTATTCTGATTTCGAAGACGATCAAACACGATTCCGACCTTTCCAGTTTAGATGTCAGCCTAGAGGTCTTGGCTGGCGAACTGGCGGGTAAAGAGGTAAAGCTCAAAGTAGAACCAGCTCCCGCCCAGGAGGTTAGCGAAAGCAGCGGCGGGACCAGTTGGTTGAGCCATGTACTAGCTGGCGGGGGGGCGCTGGTGTTCTCTCAGCTTTCGGTGGGTGCAGCCAGTACCTATAACACCTTGGCTACCGATAACCAGGACCTAAAGACCCAGTATGACGCCTCCAACTCGACCAGCGAGCGCGACACTATCAAGGCTAAATATGACACCAACCAAAGCGAAATGACCGCTGCCAAGGCAGACGTAAGCCTTTATGATAGTTTGACGGTGGTTTTTGCCCTTTGGGAGGGTTATCTAATCTTTTTTGGTGGCGATTCAAGCGCGATGGGGGAGGCCCCCAAAAGCCCCTATCGATGGGCTATGCTTCCCTCTAATGAACCAGGACGGCCTGCTTTGGCCTTCCAAATGAGCTTTTAGGAACGAACTATGCGAACGCCAATGACGACCCCAAAAGCCCTAGTAATTTTGTTTTGCGCAGCACTGCTTTCGGCTTGTGGAGGGCAAAATTTACAGGACTCGGCCTTAGAATCCACCACCATTACCGAAGGGGCCCCGGAGGTTACTACCACCACCAGCAGTAGCACGCCCACCATCTCCAGTATTTCCCCCGCCGATGGGGACACCAGCGTCGCCGTGTCTAAAAACATTACGGTCACCTTTTCCGAGGCGATGGACACCAGCACCATCACCGCCCCTACCAGCACCACTTGCAGTGGCTCGATCCAGGTGAGCAGCGACAGCTTCTCGACCTGTGTCAAGATGGGCACCAATATTGTTGCCGGGACGGCGAAAAAAATATTTACCGTTTCCCCATCCGCCGACCTCAGCGGCAGCACCACTTATAAGGTCAAGGTAACCACCGACGCCAAGTCTTCGGCGGGGGTGGCCCTGGCCTCCGACACCACCCAAACCACTGGGTTCACCACCGTTTCTACCAGTGATACCACCGCGCCGACGGTTTCTAGTGTGACCCCCGTCAGTTCGGTTTCGGCCACGACCACTTCGGTAGTGGTTACCTTTAGCGAGGCCATGAGCACTAGCAGCATCACTGCCGACCAATATGGCACTTGTACGGGCACCGTATATTTGCAAAACACCTCGTCGGGCTCTTGTATCACCATGAGCTCGACGGTCACCGCCAGTAGCTCGGATACGGTTTTTACCTTCACCCTGTCTGGTAGCATGTCTTCGGGAACCAGCTATAAGGTCGTCGTGGGGACGGCGGCGAAGGACACTACGGGCAACGCGCTGGCTTCCGCTTACAGTGGCACCACCTTCACTACCTTAACCCCCTGGACTACCCTGGCCAGTTTAAGTTCGGCTCAAACCTCGATCAACTGTATCTATTTAAGTAGCTCTGGAGCCCAGATTTGGTGTTCCCCAGGGGTTGGCTCAGATTCTTCAATTGGCAATACGTTCAAGGTGTACACCATTTCTAGTGATACTTGGGGTACCGGAGGCCCTACGATATCCGGGGTTGACATGGCCTTCATGGCCACCAGTAGTTCTACCTTTACCTTCGGCCCCTACTGTACCACGGTTTATTGCGGTGCTATCACCAATAATACCTACACTGGGAGCGTTGGTAGTACGACCGCCACCGCTAGCAATACCTACCTTTTGACGGCGGCCGGGGCGGGGCTAGAATACCTTTCCGACTACAGCATGGCTATCGGCTTTGGCGGTTTCAGTGGTGCTAATGCCGAAAAATGGGTCTATTACAGCACCGGCGGGGCTTGGACCATTATAACGGCCCATATAACCACCGGGAGATTTTGGATCGCCCATGCGCAGGTCAGCAACAAAATATATCTCTTTGGCGGAGCCACCGCGACGAGTTACATCACCGATTCACCAGTATCTACGGCGCAAGTAATCACCCCGGATTCCGGCGCTCCCGCAGCCAGCACCACCATTGCCAGTATCGCCTCCCTCTCCACCGCTACCTCACAGGCTTGCGCTGCAACCTACAACAGCGAAATATACATCTTTGGCGGAAAAAATTCGAGCTCGACGGCGTTGACGACGGTACTCAAATACTCGCCGACCAGTGATGCTTACACCACCAAAACCAGCATGGGCAGTGGTCGCTTTGGCTTGGGTTGCGCGACCGATGGCACCTATATTTATTTAGTCGGTGGGCAAACGGGTACGGGTTATACTAAAGCGGTCACCACGGTCGAACGATATAATCCTGCGAACGACTAATTGTTGAGGCGCGGCCTCACCCCCCTCCCCCCTAAAGGTCGGCTTCAGTTAGCGTCATTGGCCCCTAGGGGGGCCAATTTTGTTGCCTTTCCTACAAAAACTGACTAGGTTCGCCCCATGTACACTCGTTTCCCCCCAAACCGACGAGAATTGACCGATGCAATTAAAACTCAGAAGCAAGTTGCTGATCCTATGCTTAGTGATCAGTCTAGTCCCCTTTTTAATCCTCGCTTTGGTGTCTATTAACCAATCTTCAAGCGCCATTGAATCCGGGGTTTTTGACCGACTCAACGCGGTTCGCGAAACTAAGGCCAGCCAAGTAGAAGACTATTTTGGCACCATTCGCAACCAAATCCTGTCCCTTGCTGAATCGCACACAACGGTAGAAGCGATGATCGAGCTAAAGACCGGATTTCACAAGATCGAGACCGATCAAAAATTCTCCGAAGGCGAGCGTAAAGCGATGGATCAAAACCTTCGCGACTACTACACTAATCAGTTTTTGCCCAAGTTAAACCAAAATTTGAGCCCCCCGGCCAAAGTGGACACCTATTGGCCTGGGGACGAAAAGGCACGGATTTTTCAGTACAAGTACATCTCGAATAATCCCAAGCCCGTGGGCAGCAAACATGAACTAGACGTGGTCGCTGACGGTTCGGATTACGCCAAGGCGCACGCAAAGTTTCATCCGTTTTTTCGTAACTACCTAGAGAAGTTTGGGTTTTACGACATCTTTTTGATTGATCCTAAATCGGGCCAGGTTATTTATTCGGTGTTTAAAGAGGCCGATTTCGCCAATAGCCTCTTAAACGGTCCTTACCAAAACACCAATTTAGCCGAGGTCTTTAAGGCGGCTGCCAGTTCGGGTGACCGTAGCTTTGTTAAGCTAGTTGACTTCAAAAGCTACCCCCCCAGCTACGCCTCCGCTGCCAGCTTTATTGCCTCACCCATTTACGAAGGCTCTGAATTGGTTGGTGTATTGGTGTTCCAGATGCCCGTTGATAAAATCAACAACATCATGACCTCGAACAAAGAGTGGGAAAAAACAGGGTTGGGAGAAAGTGGGGAAACCTATTTGGTTGGCGACGATTTTAGATTAAGGAGCGAGCCCCGCTTTTTGATTGAAGACAAAGTTGGCTATTTGAAGCTAATGCGCCAAGTGGGGATGAGTGAGACGGACGCTAAAAAAATTGAAAATACTGGCACTGCGATTGGAGTGCAAACGGTTAGAACCCCAGGCACTGAGGCTGCATTCGCCGGTAAGACTGACCATGAGATTTATGACGACTACCGGGGTGTTGCAGCCCTTTCGTCTTACCGCCCTTTGAAGGTTGAGGACGTATCTTGGGTGCTAATGGCCGAGATGGACGAAGGTGAGGCCCTAGCTGCGATTGGCAAACTTGAGTTGTATATGGCCGTTCTGGCACTGGTAATCTCTGTTTTAGTCGTGTTTATTGCTTTGATTTTCACCAACAAAATCACTGGGCCAATCCTCAAATTGACCAAAATGATGGTGCATATCGAACAAGACAAGGATTTTACCCAGCGGATCGCCGTCGAAAATAAAGATGAGGTGGGCGAAATCGCGGTAGCCATGAACCATCTCTTAGATAGTTTACAATCTAGTTTTCAAAAAATTGCGGAAGGCACCGACACCCTTTCGGCAGCTACGTTGGAGCTTTCGGCAACAGCCACCCAGATCCAAAAAGCGACCGAAGAGGTCAACCAAGGGATCGAGTCCTCTGCTAGCGCGACCACCGAGATGAGCACCAATCTAGGCGAGTTGGCCCAGTCGGTTAACGACATGGCCAAGGCATCGGGCGAGATTTCTGGGCTTTCAAGCCAAGCGCAGACCGGGGCTCGAAATAGCCAGCAGTCGATGAACGACACCCAAAAGGCGATTGAAAAAATCAGTGAGTCCTCGAATAAGATTGGCAGTATTATTAACGTGATCACTGAAATATCCAACCAAACCAACCTGCTTTCCCTCAACGCCGCTATTGAAGCGGCAAAGGCGGGAGAACAGGGCAAGGGATTTGCGGTAGTGGCCGAAGAGGTGCGCAATCTGGCAGATCGCTCTGGCACCCAGGTGAATCAAATTCGCAATTTGATCGAGGTGAGTAGCGCCAACGTCAAAGAGGGCACCGAAGTGGTGGGTAAAACCGGGCAAACGCTGCGGGGAATCACCGATCAAGTTGGGCAAATCTCTAAAAGTATCAACGAAATGACTTTAGGAATGACCGAACAAAACCAGCGGGCTCGGGAGATTAGTTTGGCGGTTGAAGAGATTGCTAAAGTCTCTGACAGCAACTCTTCCGCGATGAATGAACTGGCCAGTTCCGTTACTCAAGTCGAAGCGACTATCGAAGACCTCTCCAAAATGGCGGACCGGCTTAAACAAGAGGTCAACCGGTTTCGGGTTTAAACGGGTCTATCCTCCTTAACTAAGTGGAACCTTAAGGCCCCCTTGGGTCAAGGAGGGCTCGAAGGCCCTCTGCCAAAAACCCGCCCCCCTAACCGCCGCCCAGGCCGCCCTCACAGCGGACCAAGGCGGCCTCAAGTCACCCCTAGCAATCACCAGTGCGGCCTCTAAATCCCTAGCAGCCTCCTGCTGGATAGGCCCTTTCCCATCCCAGATAGCGCGCCGCCCCCTTTTTTTCAGTCCTTCTTAACCGCCAACCGGCCAAACAAAAAATCCTGGCCTTTTGTGGCTAAATGCCCTAGATAAGGTGGAGTACTCACCCTATTGGCGATACATGAAGATTCTATTTCTCGGTGTGGGCGCTGCGTTCACCACAGCCGAATATTTTCAATCCAATATGCTTTTGACCGCCGATTCGGGCAAAAAGCTCTTGATCGACTGTGGTTCGGATCTGCGTTTCGCTATGGCCGAAGCGGGGGTTGGGGTGGGACAGATTGACGCCTTGTATTTAAGTCACCAACATGCCGACCATCTCGGCGGGGTCGAATGGCTCGCTTACGCCACTTTTTTTGCGCCCAGCCTGCCCCGGCCAAAGCTGTTTATCGAAGAAAACCTGGCTCAAGAAGCCTGGGAGCATAGCCTTAAGGGTGGGCTTAGTTGTGTTGACGATTATCCGCGAGACCTCTCCTCCTTTTTCGATCTGCGGCTCCAAAAGGAGAATGGGCAGTTTGTCTGGGAAGGGGTCCGGTTTAGTTTGTATAAGATGCCCCATGTGATGACCAAATTGGGCAATCTTTATAGCTACGGTTTGCTGATCGAGGCTCCAGGGAGGGAACCGGTTTTTATCAGCACCGACACCATCTTTGCGCCTGAAATTTTAGAAAAAATCGGTGCTAAATCGGCCTTGATTTTTCATGACTGTGAAACCAAAGGCCCCCCTTCGTTGGTGCATTGCCACTACCAAGAACTGCGCAAGTTGCCCAAAGAATTTCGCGCCAAAACTTGGCTTTACCACTACCAGCCCAACCCTCAATTCGACGCAGTCAAAGACGGCTTTTTAGGCTTTGTCCAAAAGGGCCAGGAGTTCGAGTTCCCTAGGGCCTAAGATGCGCCGCAAGCTGATCCTCAATCCCTTAGGCCGCAAAGGCCAAGCGGCTAAATTGGGCGGGCTTTACCTCGATTTGTTACGCCCTGGAACCAGCCATATTGAACTTGCGCTAACTGAAGGACCGGGCCATACCACCGAGCTGGCCAAGGAAGCTCTTTTAGACGGCTTTGACCATCTGGTCGCCATCGGCGGGGACGGAACACTCAACGAATTGGTCAATGGCTATTTTAAAGACCAAAAACCGATCAACCCTGACGCGGCCCTCTCGATTTTAGCCCAAGGAACAGGCTGCGATTTTATCCGCAATTATGGATTAAAACCTTTGTTAGAAGAGCAGGTTAAGCGGATTCACCGGGGGGACCGGCACCGATGTGATGTGGGCCTAGTCCAGTTTAAAAACGCCCAGGGGGGCGATGAAACCCGTTATTTTATCAACGTCGGCGGTTTTGGACTGGCGGGGCACGTCTCTGGGTTGGTGCATAGGCACAAAAAGAACTTTTTTTCGGCAAAAACTAGTTTTATGACCGCCAGCCTAGAGGGGATGCTAACCTACTCCAACCCCAAGGTTTCCTTAAGCCTAGACGGCCAAAGACCCATGGAACTTAAGATCAAAACCGTCGCTTTGGCAAACGGCCAGTTTTTCGGTGGCGGGATGTGGATTGCGCCGGGTGCGGCTCTGGACGACGGGAGGATGGAATTAGTTATCTTAAGCGATTTCAACTTATTACAGTCACTACAAAATTTCCCTAAGATCTATAAAGGCACCCACCTAAAAGTGCCTGGAGTGTTTCGTTATTCGGTCAAAACCCTAGAGGCCACCTCTGCCGAACGAGTCCCCTTAGACTTAGACGGCGAAGCCCCCGGCTTTCTCCCCGCGCGCTTCGAGGTTCTACCTACCCAAGTATTGTTGATCATCTGATCCTAGCGCCCAAAAAAAATTGAAGGTGGTTCGCCTGAATCTGCGGGCAAAGATAGCTGCCGGTTTTTGGGGGATGAGGGGGCCGAAGGCTTGCTTAATGGGCTAGGTGGTAGGCGGTTGTTGGGGCGGATCGAAGATCTTCAGCCCAGACTTCATCACCTGTGATTTGAAGGTGTTGACGATCTCGGTCAGGTCGTGATTAATCAAATCGGCGACGGTGTGAAAGCCCTTTTCCCCCTTGAGGCGGTGGAAGCGGCGGTTTAGATATTGGTTAATCTGGTGCCCCGGCTGGGCTCGTTGCTCCTTAAAAATCTCTTTTAGACCAAAGCGCAGCCAATTCCAAAAGTGATTTTTAAACAATAACATCGCCAAGAGGCGCTCTAAATGTTCGTCTGTCTGGATGTGTTTGGAAAGCTCCTCGACTGCTTGGCGTTTAGCCATTTCCGCTTCGTCAAACAACATGGTCGCCACCTCGTTTTTGACCCGAATCAAAGCTGCTTCGCGGATGGATTTGCGGCAATAGGTCTTAAAACTGGTTAGCAAAACCTCCATCATCTTCTCTGAACTCCGATCATAATGGGCGTAAGCCTTGGTGATCTGTTCAGAGTTTAAAGGATCGATAAAGGTTTCCTTGCCCATAATCTCCTGGATCAATTTGATCTGCCCTTGATGTGCCGTTTGCTCGGCACTCTCTACAGGGAGTTCCAGTTCGTCATTGGGCGCCGGGGCGAAGGGGATTTTTTCTTCACCAGCTGGGGCTTTATTTGCTTCGTCGGCCATGCAATTGGGTCAGGTGGGTGCTACTAAAAACCAGAATCTTGGCTCAACGATGCAGCATTCAGGCCCGATTGTAAAGACAGCGATAGGATTAGGGTGGACCTGAAGGGCCCCCTAACTCTTGCTTTGAACCAGATTGTCCATATGTAATAGAGAATGGTGGATCACAGTCCTGGCCATCTCTTCTACACTGGATTTGCCGTTATTAATTACCAAATGGTAATTTTCAGCGGCGTTAATATTAACCCCTAAAAACCGATTGATAAAACGTTCACGCTCTTTTTCGCGTTCTTGCATCAACTCGCTCACCTCTTCGCGAGTCATCTCGCCACGCGACATCAGCGACTCAATACGCCATTCTTTGTCGGCAATCAAGCGGAAGTGGAAGCAGCGTTTCATCTCGGAGGTAATTACCGAAGCCCCTCGACCCACAAAAATTCCGCGTCCAGCCTCGGCCAAAGACAAAATGGTTTTAACCATCAGCTCGTAAACCTCTGAATCACTGGTCCAATGGGGATCAAGGTTGGAGAGTAGGGAGTCATAAAAGACGTTTTTGGTACCAAACTTTTCTAAAACCGAGCGGCTGATATTGTTGTCCACCATGATTTGATCGATCAAGGCACGATCAAAAATAGTCCACTGGTGCCCCGGATCATGGGCTTCTAGTTTTTCCTTAAGTGCGAGCGCCAAAGGGTAAGCCTCGCAACCAAACTCGCGGCTGAGGGTAATGGAAAAGCGGAACTTCGCGTCTTTGTCCGACTTGGTGAGCTTGTCTTGCTGCTGCATCCAAGTGTGGATACGCTGGTCAACCGAGGGTAGGATATTAAAATGCATTGTGTTGGATAGGTTCGTATGCTTAGATCGTGGCCCCGCCCAACGGCAGGCGCTTTCCCCATACCTACTAGATGCTTCGGTTTGGGGCAAGAGGGTAATTAGGATTGGCTTGAGCATTCCCAAATAATTTACGCCAAATAAGGACTGGAGGTTGTTTGAGAAGGGAGCAATCTTTAAAAAATAGGGAGTTAAAAAGCTAGGACAACTTTCTTTTTAAAAAAAGGTACACATTTGTTCGCTTATGGGGTAGATTAGGGCATGGTTGACAAGTATGATTGACAAAGTTTTCAAATAACCGACCGATGGCTACTTCAACTGCCTTTACTGCCAGCATATTGGGCGTCGATGCTTATCTCGTTGAAGTGGAGGCAGACGTTTCCATTGGACTAGGTAACTTTACCATCGTTGGACTGCCCGACTCTGGGATTCGCGAGTCGAGAGACCGCATCACGGCCGCCTTAAACAATGGGGCAGGGGGCTTTCCCATACGCCGTGTGGTGGTGAACCTGGCCCCGGCCGACCTGCCTAAGATGGGAACCGGATTTGATTTGCCTATCGCCCTCGCTGTATTGGAGGCCGCCGAAAAACTTAGCCCAGGGGCCTTAAGCGGGCGAATGTTAGTCGGAGAATTGAGCCTTGAAGGGCGGATTAGGCCGGTTAACGGGGTATTGGCGATGGCGCTAGCCGCCAAACAGGCCGGGATTAGCGAGATAATCGTACCCAAAGAAAATGCCCCCTCGGCCAGTTTAGTTGAAGGATTAGAGGTGTTCGCGGCAGATCATTTAGGTGCGGTAATCCAACATGTCCAGGGACACGCCCTTTTGCCTCGCACCCTGCCCGAGCCCAGTGTGGCCCAAGCGGCCTTAGCGGATGATCTCGATTTTGCGGATGTAAAGGGCCAAGAAACTGCCAAAAGGGCCTTGGAAATTGCAGCGGCAGGAAGGCACAATTTAGTTTTCTGCGGCCCGCCGGGGACGGGGAAGTCGATGTTGGCCAAGCGGTTGCCAGGGGTTTTGCCAGAAATGAGTTTTGAGGAGGCCATAGAGGCCACCAAGATTCATTCGGTTGCGGGGCGACTAGATCCCATGAAAGAGCGGTTGGCGCACCGTCCCTTCCAAAGCCCTCACCATAGTGTTTCGGGAGCGGGGTTGATCGGCGGGGGTACCTTCCCCAAGCCGGGCGAAGTCTCATTAGCCCACCATGGGGTCTTGTTTTTAGACGAACTGCCCGAATATCCCAGGCATATTCTCGATCTACTGCGCCAACCCTTAGAAGACCGGAAAATCACGATTAGCCGGGCTAAATCAAGCCTAATGTTCCCCTCTGATTTTCTGATGGTCGCAGCCATGAACCCTTGCCCTTGTGGTTATTTGGGGGACCCTAAAAAAGACTGCCGATGTAGTCCGACCCAGGTGGCCAAATATCGCGGGCGTATCTCTGGCCCCCTGATGGACCGGATCGATATTCAAGTAGAAATGCCTGCCCTTAGTTATGAGGAAATCAATTTTTCAAAAAAGGGTGAGCCTAGTCGGCAGATTCGCCAGCGGGTTGAACAGGCCCGGCAGATTCAGCTAGCCCGCTTCGCCCAAAGCCCCACTCGTTATAACGCCAATATGACCCACAAAGAGGTCGAACGCTTTTGCCGCCTTAGCTCGGCTGGGCACCAGATGTTAAAGATGGCTTTGGAGCGGCTTCGGCTTTCTGGGCGGGCGCATGACTCCATTTTAAAGGTCGCCCGCAGCATCGCAGACCTAGCCAGCGCCCCTGATATCGGCGAGGTCCACCTCGCCGAAGCGGTCAACTACCGAAACCTCGACCGGCAGGTGCAATTTTAGGGTATAACCATTAACGAAGTTGGGTTCTAATTGGGTTTGTTGGAACCTAACTTGGCCCTTTGATAGCGTAATTGACTAAGTTAATCTCCATTTGCTGGTAAGTGTCCGCCAAAATGTTATTGATTACAAATTCTTCTTGTTCGCGCACGGCTTCTTTGAACTTGTACCAGTCACTTTTTTCGAATTGTTCCTCGTTTATAATATGATATTCGTCTGGAAATAAGTCCCAACCAAAAATCTTAGGGGGAAAATGGGGAATATGTTTTATAGCCGCCTCTTGCCAGGCTAGTTCGTTAAAACGGTGTTCTCCGCTGGGAGATAAAATTTTCCACAATGGGTGTTTTAAATACCCTTCAACTCGCTGATCATAAAAACTTAATTCATCACCTTCCCAGGTTTCACCCATTAATTGCAAAAGCTCCGCTTTTAATTGTGTCCAGGGTAGGGGTGAGTGGTCCGAATATTCTTTTCCACCTTGACCTAAAAACGATAGGTAATGGTTATACAAATGCTCGGAGGCTTCAATAAACCGGATATTGTT
>Ga0208246_1000805_pt1 | contig 21458 bp, 23 predicted proteins | sample RifOxyD2_FD_184039 | JGI IMG/M metagenome (GOLD analysis project Ga0208246, IMG submission 184039) | Soil microbial communities from Rifle, Colorado - Rifle Oxygen_injection D2 (SPAdes) | ecosystem: Environmental > Terrestrial > Deep subsurface > Rock core/Sediment | place: Rifle, Colorado... | reverse complement strand
GTGTTTGTGGATGGGAATTATAGACAAATGATTCTTAGAGGTGGCTTAAAGATTGGATTGGGGTTTAAATATTTTTAAAATTTAACTATATTAGATTTAATTTCAACTATTTGGACATTTTTAAAAGCCTCAGCCACAAAGGAGTAAACTAAACCCTCGTCGCTTAAGGTTACAATTCGTAATATTTTTTACGAATTTCTGCTGAATTTAACTCCGCCGTTGACATACAATCTGAACATCTAAAAATAGATACTAATATTGAGCTCTTTGAAGATAGCTGTGACAAATCGGTGACAGTAATACAAATGAGTGAGTTAAGTCAAGCTCAAAAGCTCGTAGTTTTGGTGGTCTCCCCACGAGGACTTGAACCTCGAGCTATCCCTTAGGAGGGGACTGCTTTATCCAGTTAAGCGATAAGGAGAAAATATAAAGTTGACGTTTATGTTGCTGCAAAAGCAAAACAGTATCACGATCGCAGATACTGTTTTAGCGCAATTTCTTAAACTTTATGAAATAAATTACTTTAGATAAATCAAAATGGGTATTACAAATTAACAATTTATGGATACTTAAGAAAAATTTGCAAAGAATTTTTGTGTGGATTATATATTCTTGAAGCTTTAATATGGTGCGCCCGAAGGAATTCGAATCCCTGACCGCTGGTACCGCAAACCAGTGCTCTATCCAGCTGAGCTACGAACGCACATTTACTCTATTTAAGAGAGCGAAATTATATCACGCTTAGCTTATATAATAATAAAGTTAGCCTTTAAATTTCTATTTTCTTTACAATTTCTTCTATTTTCTGTTCTTGTAAAAAAAGAGTATGACTTTTACGAACGTATGCTTGAAGTAATATTTTTAGATCATTACTCCCTTCTATGTTAAAATCATTTTTCATATGTTGTTCTAAGAAGGGAGCAAAACTCTCCTCAACATCCACATCAAAATGACGACCACCTATATTTAAACCAAGTCTTTTAGTCATTTTTTTTGTTTAAACCATTAAACTTTCTATTTTTTGAACAATATCTTCAATCTCTAAATCTTTAAGAGAGTTATCTTCAACCAGCTTTTCTATCTCTTTGCTTTTAGCTTCACTTTCCGCTTTTAGTTTTACTACCTCAAGTCTTAGCATCTCATTTTCATGTTTAAAAAAGTTATACTGCTCAACAATTGCAGATACTTTGTCGTTTAGCTTTGATAAAGTTGTTTGATCTTGCATAAAAGAATCCTATTTGTATAATGTAAACACAATTCTATCATAATTTATTTTAAGGATGAAAGCGTTTTTAAGGAGATAACAAGAGCATTTCATAAGGCAGATCTCAATTCGGCATAAGCACTTAAAACATTTAGATTTAAGAGTTTTACACTTATACCGATTTTTTAGTTCATTATTTGAAGATTCTAACTAGTCATAATCTTCTGAAAATTTATGTCTGTTAGGGAATTTTTGCACATAACCATAGTCGTCGTCATCTTCATCCCAAGAATCTTCCCCCTCATTCTCAAGAAGTCTCTCATATCCTAATTTAGTGAGTTCGTCGTCAATCTCTTCTTTATCGATACCGTTTTTTTTAGCAAAGTTCAAAATGAAATCAATATCATTTTTTATTACACCGCTCAACTCTAACAGAAATTCCAAATCTTTTAACGTCATATTTGCCCTCTTAACAAATATATCCGCTTTCGCGGATTAACTATGTTTTCATACTCTAAATTTTTATTTTGACCAAAATTATATCCTCAAATAATTTTTTTTTTGCTAAAAATAATCTTAATACCGACTCCTTTTTTAACGCTCGGTTGATGAATTTTTTACTTGCTTTATATGTTATAATCTATACAAAAAAATTGGAACTTAAATTTAATGCCAGAAAAAAAAATCGTCGGTAATAAAGAGCTTATCTCTATTATAGATCTGGATCTTTACGACTTAGATGCAAAAGTTGACACGGGTGCGGATTCTAATGCTCTGCACTGTGACGATATATTTATTGATGAAGAAAATATTGTACATTTTAAACTGCTAGATAAAATTCATCCCGCATATCACGGAAAAAAGATGGCTATCCCGCTTTATGAGATGAAAAAAATAAGAAGCTCAAACGGAAAGTTTCAGAAGAGACCTTCGATTAGGGTAAAAGTTGATTTTTTCGGAAAAAAATATATGACGGTTATCTCTTTAACAGATCGTTCAGATATGAAATATCCTATGCTTATAGGAAGAAAATTTTTAGCAAATAAATTTTTAGTTGATGTTTCAAAAGAGTATCTTGCAAAAGAGTGTTTTACAAAAAAATCAAAACAGGAAAAAAAATGAGAGTGTATATACTATCAAGAAATAAAGAGCTGTATTCCACAAAAAGATTGGTTGAAGCTGCTGAGCAAAGAGGCTGGGAAGTCAGAGTTATCGACTACTTAAAGTGCAGTATAGAGATTATGAAAGATGAACTTAAAATCAACTATTTGGGAAAAGAGCTTCCGACTCCCGACGCCATCATACCTAGAATCGGAGCAAGCAGAACATTTTACGGCACTGCTCTGGTAAGACATTTTGAGATGATGGATGTATTTACAGCAACGGGTTCTTTAGCTATTAAGAGAAGCAGAGATAAGCTAAGAAGTCTCCAGATATTGTCAAAAAAGGGTATTGACATGCCAAAGACGGTTTTTGCTTCGAATAAATCCAGTGCAAAAGATGTTATTGAGCTAAGCGGCGGTGCTCCTTTGATTCTTAAAATTTTAGAGGGAACGCAAGGGATAGGCGTTGTTTTAGTTGACAGCGAAAAAGCTGCGAAATCCGTACTTGACGCATTTTACGGCATGGATGTAAATCTGCTTGTTCAAGAGTATATAGAAGAAGCGGGCGGAGCAGATATTAGAGTCTTTATTGTCGGCGGCGAGATTATCGGAGCCATGAAGAGACAAGGTGCGGAGGGTGATTTTAGATCTAACTTGCATCAAGGCGGAAGTGCAACCGCACACAAACTGACAAAAAAAGAGAAAGCCACGGCACTTGCGGCTGCAAAAGCGATGGGGCTAGGTATTTGCGGTGTGGACATGATTCCATCTTCAAGAGGTCCTTTGGTTATGGAAGTCAACTCTTCACCGGGGCTTGAGGGCATTGAAAAATCTACAAAGATTGATATAGCCGCAAAGATAATGGATTATATCGCAAAAAATGTAGCTCCGAAATGTGAAATAAATCCAAAAAAAAGAAGACTCAAAAAAGATAGTATAGGGGCTTAAAGAAGATAGATATGGAGATATTTTACGATATATTAAAACAGCTTATTCGCATACCTAGCGTTGTAGGGGCAGAACATCCATTTTTTATGTTTATAAAAAGAGAGCTTGAAGAGATTGATGTGCAGGTGGAGTATTACGACGGTGTTCTTGTCGCAAAAGGAAAAAAACCAAAAAGCGGGTATATCTCGGCACACACCGACAGACACGGACTTATCTGCACGGGACATAATGAGTTTCAGTATGCCGCATTTATTGCAAAGAACAAAGCAGATCTTACGGGTGATTCAAACGCAGAGCAGCTTCTGCACAACTTTACGGCTAGATTTGTCGATGAGAGGGTTCAAGCATATCAACAATCATCCGGAACTTATTTGGGAATTAGCTCAATCAAAGATGCTTTTCTTTGCGAGCGAAGAAACAATATTATTTTTAAAATAGACGGTTTCGACTATCTCTTTCCCGGAACGCCTATCGCATTTACAGATAAACTTGAAATCAACGGAGATCTCATATCCGCACAGCTAGACAATGTTATCAGTATCGCTATTATTATCTACATGTACAGCATCGGTTATCAAGGAACAGCCTTTTTTACGGCTTCTGAGGAGGCCGGCAGAAGTTGGAGATTTTTACTGGAGTGGTTTAGGCGTTTTGATATAAAAACAAATGAACTTCTTGTGCTTGATACAAGTCCATATCCGACACTAGAAGAGATCAAAAATATTGATATTGTCATGAGAAACAGAGACTCTAATGCTCTCTTTAAATCGCCTCTGAAAAACAAAATCAAAAAAATAGCTATAAAAGAGGGTATCCGATACGATTTTAAAGACAGCTATCTAAAAGAAAAAATGGCTAAAAACGGAACAACAGGATCGCTTGGAACGACTGAGCTTGGAAGATTGATCCATGCTACAAAAGGCGAGATACAAGGAACTACCCTACAAATACCGACAATTGGGTATCACACGGTACATGAGACAACTACAAAGAGATCTGTTGAGAGCATGATTAGTGTTTTAAAAGAGGTATATATAAAGTGAAAAAAATATTTGCTTTTGTTATTGCTCTGTTTTTATTTGCCCTGCCCTCTTTTGGAGAAGACTTTTCCTATTTTGAAAACGAGAAAAACAGCTGGCTGCAGGTATATAGCAATCTGCTCAAAGCTCAAGCACTGGATGATGAGATCAAAACACTTGAGAGATCCATAAGAAATACAAGCGGTAAAAAAAAGGCTGAACTCCAACAGCTCTTAAAACTTCAAACAAGCAAAAAGAAAATTCTAGATGAGTTACCACAGTCGTTTGACAATATGCTTAGTAAAATCACACTCGGTGACGTGCCAAAAGAGATAAATATCATAGAGTTTTTCTTTACGAATCAAAAGAGCAAGTTTCGTATTCAAACCCAAAAACTAACTCTTTTGCAGCATGAGTATGACGAGGCGGTAGATTTTCTGAGAAAAGAGCTTGACATAACGTTCAAACAGGAGACAAAAGATCTATTAAAAGAGTATCAACTAACCAAAGCATTGGATTTTTTTGAAAATGCAAGAGGCTTGCTAGATAACAAGGAAGATGTTCTAAAGCGTACAAAAGAGAGTTACATGAATGATCTTGAGGCTTATAAGCAGACTCAACTTCCGATTCATATGATAAAAGTAGTAATTTTAATTTTTATATTTGCTCTTTTTCATCTGGCAAAGTATTTTATTATAAAGCGTACTGAAGATGAAGAGATGCTCTTTAGAAAGAAAAAAGTACTAAATGTAACCTCTTTTTTAACCATTTTGCTTGTTATCGTCATACTAAATATCAATAATCTAGTCTATGCGGCAACGCTTATAGGTGTTATTGCCGCAGCCATGACAATCAGCATGAAAGAGTATCTTCAAAGCATTGCCACTTGGTTTCATCTCTCTTTTGGAAACTTTATAAAAGTCGGTGACAGAATTTTAATACAGGTAAATAACAACCCGATTATAGGCGAAGTCATCCATATCTCACTATTTAAAGTGACTCTTTATGAAAGTATCAACAACACTACATCTTTGCATCTAAAGCGTGCAGGACGTACTGTTTTTATTCCAAACAACTTTTTTGTAACAAATTATGTATATAACTACACACATGACAAAATGAAAACTATCTATGATCTTGTAGAATTTCGTATCCCATTTAGTGCCGATACAAAAAAAATAGAAGCGTTAGTTACGGAAATCACTTATGAAGTAACTGAAAAGTACATGGAAGTTACTGCAAAACAGTTCCAAAGTCTTAGAAATCTTTACGATATGCGTTCTCGTGAATTTAGACCTCGTATCCACTTTATACCCGACCCAAAAGATCCTTGTTTTACGTTATATATCTGGTATGTTGCCCCGTATCATCAAATCATGGAGCTAAAATCTCAGTTAAGTCAGAGAATTGTTAAAAGACTTCAAAAAGAGGGAATTGAATTTTGTGCACAATCAAAATAGAGAGAAACAATGGGTGAAATACATAATCTGGTTGATAATCTTCATTTAGAAGATTTAAGAAATAAATCGCATCCCTCGGCGTTTGATGAAAATGAGCAGTATGATATGTTGATTATTAGATTGCCTATAATAACCCAAGAGCTTGAAACAAAATCCATCGGATTTGTAATTACGCATAACAACAGCTATCTTTATGAGAGAGACAAAGATAATTTTAAAGAGTTGGACAGTCGTTTTGACGCTCCTTATGAGATTTTGGATGCCATGATAGATGAACTCATAAACTCTTTTGATGGATATAAAGAGCTGATTTTGGATATGGAAGAGATGCTATATCTAAATAAAACAAAAAAATCTTTTATGAAGCAGTGGTTGAAACTTAAACATAACATCGCACGTGTTGAAAGAGCGCTAATGCATGCCTCTTCAACCATGAATAAGGCAATTGAATATTATGAAAACAACAGTGATTTTCCTATAAACCACTACATAGATTTACACGAACACTTGGAACGCACTTTAAGATCTGCTACACTGCAACTCTCTAAATTGGATTATCTATACAACTTTTACAGTGCCCAGACAAACGAAAGGATGAATCATATGATTTATACTCTTACGATAATTTCTGCTATATTTTTGCCGTTAAATCTTGTTGTTGGTTTTTTTGGTATGAATACTAGCGGATTGCCGTTTTCAGATGGATCTTCAGGAACTGCAAATGTGATAACCCTAATCTTGCTTTTATCAATTCTGACAATCGGAATAATTAATTTTGTTCGAAAGAAAGTGTAGTGAGTTTGTCACTAAGACAGGTTAGCAATAACCTATCTTAGAAGGAGAAATAGAATTACACGAAACCGATTAGTAAAGGTCAGTACAAGGGTGGTTTGGCTTACTAATCGGAGTTTTTGTCTCTTTTGTATCGTAATGAACGATGTTGTCAGCTTGAAGAGCACCTAGTGTCAATGTGATTAATAAAATGATATTTTTCATTTTGTTTCCTTTGGTAAGAACGAATTACGCTCTAGTATTTTTAAATCGGACAAATTTTATCCGATTTAACTTTTGTCCTTCTTATTGTTTTATAGTTATCTAATTGTTTTAAGTTTTAATTAATTTTATGATAAAGTTTCATACATAATCTAACACCACAGAGTTTACATGCAGTTTCATCGCGTTCATATAGAAGTAACCAATATTTGTGGTCTTGCATGCAGTTTCTGCCCGCCAAAAGTAAATTCATCCAAAACAATGTCACTGCCGTTTTTTGAAAAAGTGCTGCCGCAACTTAGTCCGTATACAAAAACTCTTGCCTTTCATGTGATGGGAGACCCTTTAACGCTTTCTAACCTAGAAGAGTATCTCCATCTTGCCCAAAAGTATGGATTTGAAGTGGAGCTGACGACGAGCGGTTATTATCTTGGTAAAACTAAAATCCAAACACTGTTTCATCAAGCAGTCCGACAGCTAAATATCTCTCTAAACAGCTACAACAAAAACAGCCTAAACATGACATTTGATGAGTATATTGACACTGTTTTAGCCGTTTGCTCCAAAAAAATGCAACACTACCCAAAGCCGTTTATAAATCTCCGCCTTTGGAATCTTGATGATATATGCAGTGAAGCCCATTACAATAGAATGCTCTTTGATAAATTAAGTTCCCATTTTGACACTCCGCTTGATGAAAATGAAATTTACAAAAACAAAGTCAAATCTATCCGTTTGGCTTCAAAAGTGCTGCTACATTTTGATAACTATTTTGAGTGGCCCTCACTTAACTCTACACATGAGAGCGATGGAACATGCTACGGTTTAAAATCACATATCGGCATACTCGCAAACGGAACAGTAGTGCCGTGCTGTTTGGACGGCGATGGAGTTATAGATCTAGGCAATCTAAATGAAACTACGCTTGAGAGCATACTCGCTTCAAAAAGAGCCAGAGATATGATTGAGGGCTTTAGAGAATTTAAGGCTGTTGAAGAACTTTGTAAAAAATGCAGCTACAAAGACAAATTTAGCCAAACTTATATATAGAGAAATAAAAGGAAAAACTATGGCTATCAAAGCAACCATCTACAAGGCTTCACTAAACATTGCCGACATGGATCGCAATTACTATGCGGAGCATAACTTTACTTTAGCCAAACATCCATCGGAAAATGATCTGCGATTAATGGTACGAATGATTGCATTTGTCCTTAATGCCGATGAAGCACTCCAATTTACAAAAGGGATTTCGCAAGATGACGAACCTGATTTATGGCAAAAAGCTTTAAATGGAGAGATTAAACTTTGGATAGATCTTGGTCAGCCTGATGAAAAACGCATAAGAAAAGCTTGCGGACGCTCTGAGAGAGTCATTATCTACACCTACCAAAAAGGAAGTGCTTTGGCATGGTGGAGGCAGATGGAAAATAGTCTAAAACGATTTAAGAATCTCTCCGTCATCTTTCTTGACATTGATGGCAACATAGAAGAGATGGCACAGAGAACTGTCTCTTTGCAGTGCAATATTAGCGATAAAGAACTTACCTTGATAAATAATGAACATACCGTGCTTATCAGAGAAGAAATATACAAAGAGGTTTAATTAAATCATCCTATATATGGTAAAATTGCCGAACAATATACTTTAATTGGAACTAACAAATATATGCTCATGCATCAGATAAAATTACGAACTTTTTTTACTTTTATTTATCTATCTGTCATTATTATGAGTGGAGGATACTTTTTTTATGCATACAATCAGTACAAAGAACATCTGGCGGAATCCATAAGCAAAGAGATTCTGGCATTACATAACGGAATGGAGAAAATTTTTAATCCTATTATAAATGCCGATTTATTACATCTTATAGATCCTATTTTAAATGAAGTACCTAAGAATCGCTCTTTTGTAGAGACAATTTCACTATCTCTAAACAATGAAACCATCTTATCTTCTTCCGATAAAACGCAAATCTCCAAAACATTTTCTACAACAAAATCAGCCGACAAAAATAGTATAGCAGCAAATATCCTCTCAGGAGAAACCTATTTTTTAATGCCGCTTACATACTATCAAGGTAAAAATCAAATGAGAGGCTCGCTTCTTATTACCATAAACAAAAAAGCCGTATCTTCTAACCTTTTTTTGCAAGAAATTTATACAAGTTTTATGATTTCCACTATTTGTATTGTTGTTCTGATAAGCATAATACTTTTTATGATTCATAAATATCTAATCCTCCCCTTACATGCATTTGAAATGCTTACCTTAGACAGAAAAAGAGAGAAAGCCTCATTTTTTATCAGCGATTTGGCTAATATTTATAACCACATCTCCGATAGCTATGACCAACTTGACGAAAAAGAGAGATCTCTTGAAAATGCGCTTTACATTAAGGACTATCTAAACAATATTCTTCATACCATAGATGCGGTGGAACATCTCCTTATAAGTGATAAATCTATTCAAGAAATCATGGACGAGAGTTGTGCGCTACTAAGTAAACATGGTCAGTACAACCTTACATGGATAGGCAATATCGTTGATGATCGAATAGAGATAGTCGCTCATTCCGATGACTCTACAGGATATGTTAAACAACTAAACCTTTCGCTAAACCCAAATGATCCCACTTCAAAAGGACCAAGCGCTCAAAGCACCATAACAAATAAAACAATTGTGACACAGTCTATTAATGTCCAATACTATGGCTTGTGGAAAGATAAGGCTAAAAATTCGGGTATCGGTTCATCCATTTGCCTTCCGCTACGAGGATCTGCAAATGAAAAACCTTTTGCGACTCTTGCGATTTACTCTTCAAAGCCATTCGGATTTTTAGATGAAGAGATTACTATGCTTGAAGATCTAGCGGGAGATCTTGGATACAGCATTGTGTCACGCATTAAAAAAGAGGAGTTGCAGGTTGCATTGACGACGGATTCGCTAACAGGACTCTCCAACCGTATTCTTCTGCTCAAACGCATACATGATTGTAAAAATCCGCGACTTTTACTAATCAATATCAACCGTTTCCGAGATATTAACACAGTTTACGGCTTTGACGCAGGTGATTTTATTCTTCGTTCTTGTGCCGAATATCTCAGCAGAGAAATAAGCAAAGATTTTGGACATATTTTTAAACTGCACAGCGATACTTTTGCTATCTTGTTTGAAAAATCATATCCGTCCCAGTCGATAGAAACATTTATACAAAAAGTATCTCTTATGCTTGCGGAACACCCGTTCTCATATAACGGCATTGAAATCTGGGTAACAATCGCCGCAGGATACAGCGACACGGCTAGGCAAATAATAGAAAATGCAGAAATCGCACTTAAAATTGCTAAAGATCATAAAGTTTTATTTCAGAAATTTGACCAATCCATGAGAAGCAACAAAGAACATGAAGAGAATATTGCATGGTATAAAATCATTAAAGATGCAATCAAATATGGGCAGTTAGTTCCTTTTTACCAACCAATCATTAGCAATGAAAATGGAAAAATTGTAAAATATGAAGCACTTGCGCGTATCGTAATGGATGATGGTTCTATCATCTCTCCGTTTAAATTCCTTAACATTGCGAAAAAAACAGGTCTTCATCCTCAGCTTACCAAAACTATAGTCGAAAAGACAATCGCAACATTCAAAGAGTTACAATACAAAGTCAGCCTTAATCTCTCTACTGAAGATATAACCAACACAGATATGACCTCATTTTTAAGAAACAGTATTATTGGATCTTCTATTGGAAATAAAATAATATTTGAAATTTTAGAGAGCGAGGGAGTCGACAATTATGATTTGGTCAGTGAATTTATATCTGATTTTAAACAATTAGGATGTCAATTTGCCATTGATGATTTTGGCTCCGGTTTTTCTAACTTTGAGCACTTGATCAGGCTAAATGTAGATTTTCTAAAAATTGACGGCTCACTTATAAAAAATCTGCCAAATGATAAAAATGCCAGAGTAATTGTCAAAAATATACAAAATTTTGCCTCTGAGATGGGCATTGAAACGATTGCTGAATTTGTTAGCTCACAAGAGATCTCAGATATCGTTAAGAGTATGGGAATTACCTATTCTCAAGGATACTACTTTAGTGAACCATCAAGAGAGATATTAATCAATCAAGAAACCAAAAATATTTAAATTTTAAAAGCGGCAACCATAAATCATATTTAGCGTTTCACATCCCAATACGACTCTTAAAACTTTTGTTTTTATGATATTGCCAAAGCCAATCCTGCAACTGCTATAGATCCGCCTGCAATACGAGAAACTTTTGACTGAGCGATCTTGTGCATTATCGAACCCAAAGTTATTCCCGCCGCATGAAGCATTGCTGTTGCCAAAACAAATCCAGCAGCATACTCAACACCGCCCACATTTAAAGGCATTTCGAAACCGTGTGCCGCTCCGTGAAAAACAGCAAACAATCCAACAATTGCTGAACTAAACCCTACAGGCATCTTTACACCAAAACCGATCATTGCGCCTAATACCAACACTGATGCCAAGATGCCATTTTCAATAAAAGGAACATTAACTCCTTGAACTCCCAAAATAGCCCCCACAATCATCATGGTTATAAAACTTAACGGAACTGCCCATACTGCTCTAGTGCCCATTTGCGCCGCCCAAAGACCGACTGCAAACATAGCTAAAATATGATCTGCTCCGCCCACAGGATGAGAAAAACCGGCTGAAAACCCAGAGATATTACCGACATCGGTATGTGCCGACAACGAAACTTCCACAATTAATGCGGCAACTAAGATTTTTTTTAACATTAAATCCCACTTTTTTAAATTATTATAGCAATCTGCAACAATTATATACTCAAAAAACTAAAACAGCATTGAATAGATCTAAATCAATATCACAGTAATAGCATTTTCTCAAACAAGGAATTAGGAACTTATAAGTTTTCCAATCGCATGAATAAGAGTAATTTAATAAAACTAAATAATATAAACCTCAAATCAGCTATAATTGCGAATGTCAAAATTTAAAGTTTATTCAGATTATTCTCCGGCAGGCGATCAGCCGACAGCCATAAAAACATTAAGCGATTCGATTCTCAAAGGTAACCGTTATCAGGCTTTAGAAGGTGTTACGGGAAGCGGCAAAACATACACTATGGCGAGTGTTATAGAAAAAGTGCAGATGCCGACCATCATCATGACTCATAACAAAACTTTAGCTGCTCAGCTTTACAGCGAATTTCGTCAATTTTTCCCAAATAATCATGTTGAGTATTTCGTCTCTTACTATGACTACTACCAGCCTGAAGCTTACATTCCACGTCAAGATCTATTTATTGAAAAAGACAGTGCAATAAACGATGAACTAGAACGCCTCCGTCTCTCTTCTACCGCTAATCTTCTTAGTTACGATGATGTTATAGTAGTAGCCTCCGTCTCTGCAAACTATGGTCTTGGAGATCCTGAAGAGTACGAAAAGATGGTGCAGGTTGTAGAAGTTGGTGATAGCATAGCACAAAAAAAGTTGCTTCACAGACTCGTTGAGATGGGTTACAGTCGAAACGACACATACTTTGACAGTGGGCAAATAAGAGTAAACGGTGAGACTCTCGATGTCTATCCGCCCTATTTTGAGCAAGAGGCTATCCGTATAGAATTTTTCGGTGATGAGATCGAAGCGATTTATACTTTTGATATCATAGACAACAAACGTCTTGAAGATCACAAAAAATTTACCATCTATGCAACTTCGCAATTCAGCGTGACACAGGAAAAAATGTCTGTTGCCATAAAACGCATAGAAGAGGAGCTTGATGAGAGACTTGCTTACTTCCAAAAAGAGGGAAAACTTGTTGAGTATCAACGTCTTAAACAGAGAGTCGAATTTGATTTGGAGATGCTGCAGACTACGGGAATGTGCAAAGGAGTCGAGAACTATTCAAGACTTCTGACAAATAAGAAACCGGGTGAAGCCCCGTATACTCTGCTTGACTACTTTGAACTACATCATAAAGATTATCTTGTCATTGTGGATGAATCGCATGTTTCACTTCCTCAATATCGCGGCATGTACGCTGGAGACAGAGCAAGGAAAGAGGTTTTGGTCGAATACGGTTTTCGACTTCCCAGCGCGCTTGACAACCGCCCGCTCATGATAGACGAATATATAAACAAAGCTCCGCACTATCTCTTTGTTTCGGCCACGCCATCAAAATACGAACTTGAACTCTCTGCCGTAAAAGCGGAGCAGATCATACGTCCTACTGGGCTTTTAGATCCTGTTTTAGAGATAAAACCCTCTACAAATCAAGTTGAAGATATACATGATGAGATAAAAAAAGTAGTTGCAAAAAATGAGCGTGTTCTTATCACTGTTCTGACAAAAAAGATGGCTGAGGCACTTACAAAATATCTTGCAGATCTAGGCATAAAAGTTGAATATATGCACTCCGACATAGACACTATACAGAGGAACCAAATCATCCGTTCGCTCCGCCAAGGCGAGTTTGATGTTTTAATCGGGATAAATCTCCTTCGTGAAGGACTGGATTTGCCTGAGGTTAGTCTTGTGGCAATTTTAGATGCGGATAAAGAGGGATTTTTAAGAAGCGAGACTGCTCTTATTCAGACAATAGGAAGAGGTGCAAGAAACTCAAACGGCAGAGTAATTTTATATGCAAACAAGATTACAGGCTCTATGCAAAGGGCGATTGACGTTACCAATGCCAGAAGAGAGATGCAAGAAAAGTACAACAAAACTCACAATATCACACCGACTACCACAATCCGCAAACTTGATGAAAATTTAAAAATAGAGGATTATGGAGCCATTTACCAAAAGCATAAAAAAATGGATAAAATTCCGGCTTCAGAGAGAAAAGCGATAATAACGCAGCTCTCACTAAAAATGAAAGAGGCGGCTCGCGAGCTCAACTTTGAAGAAGCGGCTCGTCTTCGCGATGAAATAGCAAAATATAAAAAACTCTAGAATCTCACCAACCGTGAAGCTTTAGTGACTGAATAAGATCTGGACCAGTTCGGATTTTATGAGATAAAATAATAGGACAAAATATGGAAGATACATTTAGCAATTTAGCGACTTATGGATATATAGGACTTTTTCTCTACTCGCTCGGCGGCGGATTTGTAGCGATAGTTGCTGCCGGAGTTCTTTCTTACATGGGAAAAATGGATTTGGGATTATCAATTTTTATAGCTTTTGTGGCAAATGCCGCTGGAAGTTTTTTACTCTTTTACATGGCAAGATACCAAAAAGGCATGATGATGGAGGGGCTTCGCAAACATAGAAGAAAGCTGGCTCTTGCGCATATTTTACTCAAAAGAAATGATTCTTGGATTATAGTCGTTCAAAAATTTATCTACGGTATAAAGACTATAATTCCCATCACAATTGGGCTAACAAAGTATGATTTTAAAAAGTTTGCATTTTTCAATGTGTTGGGAGCCGCTCTCTGGGCTTTTGTTTTTGGATTTGGAAGTTTCTACTCTGGAGGTTTTTTAGTAAAAATGGCAGAATCAATCAGTCAAAGACCTTGGATTGCGCCTATCATTTTAGTAGCATTCGGTGGAACTTTATGGCTCTACCTGACTCACGCCACAAAACGAAAGAAGTGAGTTTCTTTAGAAAGCGTAAGCCGCCTAAAGCTTAGCTTATTAAAGTAGAGAGACATTAGCTCCCTACTTTTGGTCCTGCGGCAGAGTAGTCAAACTCACTGTCTTCTTCTTGATATTTTTTAAAGTTTTTTATAAACATTTCAGCTAGTGTATCTCTTGTTTTGTCAAATGCGTCTTTATCGCTCCATGCGTTGCGAGGATTTAAAATTTCTGGATTGATATCGCCCAATGTTTTTGGAACTTGTAGTCTGAACGTTCTTGTAGTATCAAACTCACTTTCATTAATACTTCCATCCAATATAGCGTTTATGCAAGCACGAGTATCTTTAATGCTCATTCTCTTTCCAACTCCATATTTTCCGCCTGTCCAACCAGTATTGACAAGATATACATTTACACCGTATTTGTCAATTTTTTCGCCAAGGAGTTTTGCATAAACAGTAGGATGAAGAGGTAAAAAAGCCTCCCCAAAACATGAGCTAAATGTTGCAACCGGCTCAGTTATCCCTCTCTCAGTTCCTGCAACTTTTGCAGTATAACCGCTTAAGAAGTAGTACATTGCTTGTTCACGAGTAAGTTTAGATACAGGAGGAAGAACACCGAAAGCGTCCGCTGTTAAAAAGATTATATTTTCTGGGTGACCCGCGCTAAGAGACGGCTCATGATTTTGTATATGCTCTATAGGGTAAGAGACGCGGGTGTTTTCAGTCTTGCTTCCGTCTTTATAATCCACTTCGCCGTCACCATACAATACGACATTTTCAAGAAGAGCATTGTCTTTTATAGCGCCGTATATTTCCGGTTCGCTCTCGCTGTCAAGGTTGATAACCTTGGCGTAACATCCGCCTTCAAAGTTAAATACCCCGTCATCATCCCAGCCATGCTCATCATCGCCGATAAGTCTTCTATGCGGGTCTGTTGAGAGAGTTGTTTTTCCTGTTCCGCTAAGCCCGAAGAAAAGTGCAGTATCGCCTTCTTTGCCGACATTGGCAGAACAATGCATAGAGAGTTTACCCTCAAGCGGCAACCAGTAATTCATCATTGAAAAAATACCTTTTTTCAATTCACCGCCGTACCATGTACCGCCAATTATCGCTAAATTATTTTCAATATCAAAAAGTACGAAAACTTCAGAGTTTAGCCCATGCTCTTTCCATTTTTCATTTACGGCTTTACAAGCATTTAAAACAGTAAACTGCGGCTTAAAACTCTCCAGTTCCGATTCTGTAGGACGAATAAACATATTTTTTACAAAATGCGCTTGCCACGCTATTTCCGTAATAAAACGGATAGATTTTTTTGAAGTTTCACTAGCACCACTGTAAACATCAGTTACATACAAGTCTTTGCCTGAGAGTTGTTCTCTTGAAACATCCAAAAGTTCATTAAAAATTTCTTCACTAATTTTTCGATTTACATCGCCCCACGCAATATATTTGTTAGATGGATCGCGATCTACAAAATATTTGTCTTTTGGACTTCGACCCGTAAATATACCGGTGTCCACGGCAGTAGCCCCTTTTTTTGTAAGAGTACACTCCCTTTTTTCTAATTCATGTTCAATCAACTCGCCATAGCTAAGGTTGTGATGAACCTTACCTATGTTCTTTAAACCTATATCTTCTAACTCTCTTAAGTTCATAACTTGCCTTATGGTACTTTTTAAAATAATGGATGAAAGTATACACTTATAAAACATAAATTAAAAGTAAATATCCCTTACGAATAAAGATTTTTAGTAACTTTTTTAAAACAATAAATGGAAAAAAATTACTTTAAGCATTTTTTGCTAAAATTCCATCCTTGCTCGCATAACTCAGTTGGTAGAGTGTTACCTCGACAAGGTAAAAGTCACAGGTTCGAGTCCTGTTGTGAGCACCACAAATTACACCTCTCAAACGCCTAAAAATAGGGCTTCTCTGGAACTATGTGAAACTTTTGGGAAACTTAAACAAATTGGGAAACTTCTCAAACAATACAATCTCCTCAACACCAAATATCTCTATCTCAGAAACGATACTTATTACTTTGTTCTCAAAGTAAAAAATAGGGTTTTTAAGAAAAGTTTAAAAACTGACAATTATATTTATGCTAACATTTTGAAGTATAAAATATTGAGGTATTTAAGTATGAGTGATTTTGATGATATGTTTAAGGTTAGGGATTTATTTACTCTTGTAAGCAGCAAAATGGACTTTTTCTATCTGCTGAAAATGAGTATGAAGAGAAATTTCTAAAAAACATTGAAAAGACAATAACAACACAAATAGCAAGAGAGAGCAAGAACAACAAAAAAAATCATAAAAGTTGGTGATGAAAAAAGAGATACCATCAAATTGGGCAACACACTCAAAGAATTTTTAGATTTTAAAAATAAAACTCAAAATGAAAAGCTCCTTATCAAATATAAACAAGTAGCAGAATACCTCTTGATCTACTTTGGAGAAAAACAGCTCCTGCAAAACATTACCAGAAAAGAAGCCAATGATTTTAGAAGCTTTTTGCTTGAAGTTCCAAAATTCTGGAAAAACAAACCTGAACTCAAAGATAAAAAGAGCAAACTTTTAGATAAATTTGAAAAACAAGCACCAAGAACTGTCGATGAAATCATCAAAAGAACAACCACCATTTTTGAAGATTTTAAAGACAACCTTTATACCACTTCACAAATGCCAGATCAGCTGTTGATTTGTCATCTTTGTATTTGGTTAAAAGCTCGTTGTATTTTTTATTGACCTTTTTTTCAATGCCTTTGTATTTATCGAAATTTATATCATTGGAGCTATTAGGCGCATTTTTGATAGTTTTGCTTTTCTGGGGCGTTTGTGTGCTTTTTTTTGCGGGTTTATTCTCTATCGGCATAAAAGGTTTGGCAATCTGTTCAAACTGTGATTAGCAATAACATCTTGTGTCATACTTTCACCAGCATCTATAATATATAAGCTGTCGGTTGAAAAATAAACAATACAAAAAGGGCTATCAGCATCATAGGCGTTTTTGACAAGCTCTATAATTGCACCTTTTAAGGAAGCAATATTCTCACGACCAATCAATCTTGCCGTTCGAGCTGATACTTTAAAAGGTATTTTTGCCATTTTTACTCTTTACTCTTTAAGAAAAAATTTATATAAATTATTATATCTAATGTTGTTTAAATTAAGCCTTCGAAATACTATATAGGTTTACGATACCAAATATTCGAATGGTTTTAATTTCAAAAATAGTGAAATCATTTCACATGATTAGGCAATAATTAGTTTGGAAAGTATTAGTAATGATATCTACATTGTGCTATCAATAAGGCATTTTCGGTTACTTTGTAAACTAGCCTATGTTCTATCGTTATGCGTCTTGACCAATAACCTGACCAATTATACTTTAACGGTTCAGGTTCGCCAGTACCCTTAAATGGGTCTCTTTTTATCTCTTTGATAAGAGCATTTATCTTTTTTAAAACCTTCTTATCGGTTTGCTGCCAATAGAGATAATCTTCCCATGCTTCATCTGCAAAAGTTAGATTCATTCTTCTATAAGCTCTCTAGTTTTACCAAGACCAGCTTCAAGTTGTGCTATGGCACTGTTTAGTCTTGATGCGTTTGTCATGCTTTGCATAAGATAAGCTGTTTCTTCTATGGACTTGTAATCATCAAGCGAGATGAGCACCACAGGCTCTTTGTTTTGTCTGGTTACGATAATGGGAGAATGATTATTTACAACGGTATCTATGGCAGTTGCTAGATGTTGTCTTATTTGAGAAAATGTCATAGTTTGCATTGTCTCACTCCTTTTGAAAATATGTACAAATTATAGTACATATATGGTAAATAATCAATATTTGTATAAAACCATTTAATTGATAAGTATTTTCAAGCTTGTTTACCTTATCATCTCCAACCTGTGAAACTTATGGGAAACTTTAACAAGGATTTTTAAAATGGCTGAAACATTCATAAACTGGGGCTTTGTAGAGATTCATCGTAACCTTGTGAGCAGCACTCGTTTATAGATTTGGCACATATATACCCACTGCTAAAAGCCCACTGAAAATTGTATCCGCCGAGTTCTCCCGTTATATCTACTACTTCGCCTATAAAATACAGATTTTTCACATCTAAAGCTTCCATTGTGTATGGATTTAATTCATCCGTTACAACTCCGCCGCGAGAAACTTCGGCTTTGCTAAAACCAAAATTTCCTGCCGGTGCGAACTCGTAAGCGTGAATACGCATTAGCTTCTCTTTAATATCATTATTGATTTTTTTGCACTCCGTATCTTCTACTCCAAGTGCTTCTAAAATAGCTTTTGATAATCTTTTTGGCAGAGGAATAACTGAGCTTAACTGCTTTTTGCTATCTTTAATGAGTTCTAAAATATTGCACTCAGGTAGAAAATCTATTGCAATATTTCCCTTTTGCCAGTAGAGCGATGCTGATAAAACCGCAGGACCACTTATGCCTTTATGGGCAAAAAGAAGCTCCTCTTTTAAGATTTTATCATCTACTTTTACAGTTACAAGGCAGCTAAGTCCGCTTAACTCTTTCATCCAAAACTGCTCTTTTTGAACGGTAAGTCCAACAAGTGCGGGGGTAAACTCTTTAACTTTTATGCCAAAACTCTTTGCAATGGCAAGTCCGATATCACTTGCACCCAACTCTTTATAGCTTTTTCCGCCCGTTGCGACGACGACTCTCTTTGCCCTTAAAACCTCTTTTAGAGTTTTTACTTCAAAAAAATCATCACTTTTTTTAACCTCTATAATATCTCTGTTTAAAAACATTTCTACATGAGAGATATTTTTTCTAAAGATATTTATAATCTCATCAGAAGAGTCTTTGCAAAAGTAGTAACGATTTTTGCGGATAACAGGCTCTACCCCGTTTATATCTAAGTAGTTTAAAAGATCTTCTTTAGAGAAGTTGTCTAAAACGGCGGATATAAATTCGCTATCACCGTCATAGTTGTTTTGGCTGACATGTACATTTGTGATATTGCACTTTGAGCCGCCGGAGATTTTGAGTTTTTGAGCTATTTTACCATTAATATCTAAGACTGCGACACCTAGTTTCTTATCCAAATTTGAAGCGCACATAAGCCCGCTTGCACCTGCTCCAAGTATTAAAACATCATATATTTTCATAATGAAATTATACTTTATGACACCTTTAGCTATAATGCGAGAAATATTTAAAAGTGGTATAAATGGGCAATAAACTTCATATCGTATCTTTGGGATGCACAAAAAATCTAGTAGACACCGAAGTTATGATGGGCAAACTTCAAAACTTCACGCTAACCGACAATCAAGAAGAGGCTGATGTTATCATCGTAAATACATGCGGTTTTATCGATGCGGCAAAACAGGAGTCTATCAACACTGTTTTAAATCTTCATGACACTAGAAAAGAGGACTCTGTTTTGGTTATGGCAGGATGTCTGAGTGAGAGATACAAAGAGGAGTTAGCCAAAGATATGCCTGAGGTTGACATCTTTACGGGTGTGGGCGATTATGACAAGATAGATGAGCTTTTGGTGGAGAAAAAGAGCCGTTTTTCTGAAGCCGTTTATCTCATCGACGGAGCAGATCGTGTGGTGACAGGCTCAACTTATCACGCTTATATAAAACTCTCGGAAGGGTGTAATCAAACTTGCAGTTTCTGTGCTATCCCGTCTTTTAAAGGTAAACTAAACTCAAGAACTCTTGACTCAATTGCTAAAGAGGTTGAGGGACTTGTCGCAAAAGGTTACTGGGATTTTTCATTTGTATCGCAAGACAGTAGTTCGTTTTTGAGAGACCAAAATGTAAAAGACGGGCTTAGTCTTTTAATCCAAAGAATAGAACTTATTGAGGGTGTCAAAAGTGCAAGAATCCTTTACCTGTACCCGTCTACGACGACTATTTCACTGTTAAAAAACATAGCAAAAAGTGAGATTTTTCATAACTATTTTGATATGCCGATTCAGCACATCAACGATGACATGTTAAAGCTTATGAAGAGAGGTTTCGGTAAAAAACAGACGCTTGAACTTTTAGAGTTTATGAGAGCGCTTCCTAACTCTTTTGTAAGGACAAGCTTTATTGTCGGACATCCGCAAGAGAGTGAAGCGATGTTTGATGAGATGTGTGAATTTGCTGCAAACTTCGGATTTGACCGCATAAATGTATTTGCATATTCAGATGAAGAGACGACTCCGGCACATGAGATGAGTGAAAAAATTCCGGCTAAAACCATCAACAAAAGAGCTGAGATTTTAGGCAAAATCGCATCTAAATGTATGGAAAAATCTCTTAAAAATGAGATAAGCAAAGAGGTTCAAATCGTAATTGACGGCGAGAGCGAAGAACATGAGTACCTTTTAAGCGCAAAAGAGCTTATCTGGGCGCCTGAAATTGACGGTGAAATCTATGTAAATGACAGAACAAGTGATGAAGAACTTGAATTTGGCAAAATTTACAAAGCGAAAATCACCGACATTCTCGGAAATACATTAACTGCGACAGTAGAGAATGGTTGAAGAAAAAACTCTTCTAAAACTCAAAGATAAAAAAAATCTTTTAGCATTCTCCGGCGGAGCAGATTCAACTGCTCTGTTTTTTCTTCTTCTTAAACATAACATTCCCTTTGATATAGCAATCGTCGACTACGGCATAAGAGAGCAGAGCAAAGCCGAAGTTGCTTATGCGCTAGAGCTGGCTAAAACGCACAACTTAAAATGCCATCTGCTAAATGCCCCAAAAATCGAACAAAACTTTGAAGCAAGAGCACGAGAGATAAGATATGACTTTTTTGAAGATCTTATCAAAAAATATAATTATGAAAATCTCCTAACCGCTCATCATCTCGGAGACAGATTTGAGTGGATGCTTATGCAGTTTTGCAAAGGTGCTGGATGCGCTGAGATCGCCGGAATGCAAAAAGAGCAAAGCAGAGGTTTTTACAAACTCATCCGTCCTCTGCTACATCTGGATAAAAAAGAGCTTTTGGCATATCTTCATGCGAACAAAAAAATATATTTTGAAGATGAGAGCAACTTTGATGAGGATATAAAGAGAAACTCGTTTAGGCACAACTACTCTCTTCCTCTCTTGGAGAAATATCT
>Ga0208246_1000802_pt1 | contig 21525 bp, 19 predicted proteins | sample RifOxyD2_FD_184039 | JGI IMG/M metagenome (GOLD analysis project Ga0208246, IMG submission 184039) | Soil microbial communities from Rifle, Colorado - Rifle Oxygen_injection D2 (SPAdes) | ecosystem: Environmental > Terrestrial > Deep subsurface > Rock core/Sediment | place: Rifle, Colorado... | reverse complement strand
TATACTGAAACAAATCGTATTGGGGACCATATATGGTGGATTAGCGACGTAAGGAAGTTTAAGTCACATTATCCGGAGTGGGAATATACTTTTAATGTTAAAGAGATTTTGGTGGAAATCTATAACGGATTAAGTAAACCCCGTTAGAAAATGTTGTAATAGATTTTCAGCAGATATATTTAGTTATATTAGCATTATGTGTCTACATTTTCGTACGGGGTAAAAGGTAATTATGAATATTATAATAATTGGTTCTGGGGTTAGTGGGAGTGTTTTGGCGGATTTACTGTCAAAAAGAGGTCACAAAATTACAGTGCTTGAAAAGGAAAATGCACCGGGTGGAATGTGCAGAAGTTACTATAAAGAAGGTTTTGTTTATGAGTATGGTCCTCATATTTTAGCTAATCATAATAGTTCTGAAGAAACTATGAAGTATATCCGTAGTAAAATAGATACGGTTGATACACAATTAACGACTGCGTCTTGTGTTAACGGTAAGTTAACTTATTATCCGCCGAGTGTTGAATCAGCATCAGTTTTAGGTTATGGTGAACAAGTGAAAAAGGAGATAAGTAATTTACCTAGTAATCCCGATGAGACCAATTTTGAAACTTATCTTATAAGCAAAGTTGGAAGAACATTATATCAATTATTTTTTGAAAATTTCACAAAGAAATTTTGGGGGGTTGAACCAAAAAAGCTTTCAGCCGAATGGGCAAAGATAAGGCATTTGGGTGAGAGCATAAATTCAAAAAAAATGTTTTTCAATGAAAAATGGTGTGCATATCCAAAGAATGATTGGGGTGAACTTTTTGGGAATTTATTAAAAAACATTGATGTTATTTACGATGTTGAAGTTATAAAAGTTGACTTTAATAAAAAATCATTATTTCTTAAAAATGGCGATATTATCAATTATGATTTTTTAATTTCTACAATGCATATAGATACATTATTTGATTTTAAATCCGGAAAACTTGGTTATGCAGGGTATAGAATTGAGCCTGTAATATTAAATAAAAAGTGTTATATTGAATATGACGATAGTCCAATTTCAATGACTTATTATCCTGATAAAAATGTTGAATATAGCAGGGTTACAGATTATGGTACATTTCAGAAAAAGAATATTTATCCATATAATCTAAAAACCATGGTAACATTCGAATATCCTGATCATAGCATCCGTTTATATCCGTTTTCTGATAAAATAAATAACAATCTTTTTAAAGATTATTTGACTGAAATATCAAAACAAGTAAGTGTTTTTTCTTTCGGTCGGATGGGACTTTATAAATATTTAACCTCAGATACTACGGTTGAAATGGCTTTCCGTGCGATTGAATATATAGAAAACTGGGAAAAAATGGATATGGAGCAAAGGTTGCGAGCGTATCAAAAAATTCGCGGTGACTGGAAAAATTAAATGAAAATATTGTTTGTAGCAAGTGGATATCCTGGTCAATCCGGCGGTTCAATGATAAATATGCTGGTACTTACAAGGGCTCTTAAAGAATTGGGGCATGATGTTTTTTTATACAAGATTGATATTGGTAAAGAGTCAACAATTCCAATGGATATTGAATGCTCTGTTATAAAGATGTTTACAAATATAATCCCTGGAAATTTAAAATATTTTTTTAATAAAAAAGATTATTTGCTTACAAATAACTTATCAGAAACAATAGAAAGGAAAAACATAAATCTACTCATAGTTTATGGTAATGAAGCGTTATATTTACTTGATTTTAAGGTTATAAATAAAATAAGGAAATTTATTTTATTAGGTGATCCTCAGCATTTAGTTATTGAAGAAAAAATAAATAATATAATTAATTGGTTGAAAACGGTTTTTTATAAAAATCCTTTATTGGCAGTTTTTAAATTAGCCAATGCTATCAGGAATTGTTTAATATTTAAAACAAAATATTTTATATGGAAAAATGTTTTTAAAGAAATATCTGTATTTGATTGGGGATATGCTACTGCATCACATCATTCGAAATATTATAAAACAATAAACCCGAATATTGTCTATCAGCCATCACCGGTTTTAGTTGCAGAAGATGTAGATGTCTTAACGATGATTGAAGAAAAGAAGAAATCTGAGAAGATTAATTTTTTGTATATAGGACATAATTTGGGGGGAACATCGAATTTTGCTGGATTGCTTCATTTTCTAAAACTTTTCAAAGTAATTAGTAATAATGAAATATTTAAAAACAAGTTTAAAGTATATATTGCTGGAGATATTAGTATGTTAGTTAATGATGTGAGAAAGGAATTAGAATCATTTGAATTTGTGAATGTACTTGGTTCTATAGATATTTCTAAATATGCGTCCGATATCCATGTTTTGTTGAATACAATTCCTCACACATTAGGTAATAGAACAAGAATAGCATCTTTATTTGCATATGGAATTCCAGCAATATCACATGTAGCAGCTATATTCGGAATGCCATCAATAAAAGAAAAAGGAGTTTTATTGTATGAGGACGATAAATCTTTCTCGGAATGTGTAAAAAAAGTTATATCCGATAAGAATCTTTATTATAAATTATCACAAGATGCGTTTAATTCATATAAAGAATTATATTCTATAGATAATCTAAAAGCAACATTAAGTAAGGTGATATAAATGAAATTATCAAATATTTTGTATAAAATCAAATATGTTTTATTTAATATTATAAAAAGACAGGATTTAAATAAGTATGACAAAGATGTTATTATTTATACTGATAAATTTAAAGAAAAACATAGATGGTTGATGAAAACAAGAGAAGGTGATAGTAGAAATGGTAGTACCATTTTATTTTTTAGTATATTAAATAGTCCATATTCACTGAATATAGAATCAATAATTGCAAGAAAGTTAGAAGAATTTGGATTTAAAATAGTAATATTAACTTTTAGGCATTTAAAAAAAATATCTGATAATATACATAAAAAAATATATGGTCTTGATAATGTTTTATATTTGGAAGATTTTTTAAGCATAAGTAATTCATCTGAAGCGGGAATGTTTTATAAAAAGGTATTAAAGATAAATGATGTTAATGAAATTAAGAATATAAGATATAAAAATACTCTTATTGGCATCCATTCTTTAGCTTCATATAGTGCTAATATTCAATCAGGGAAAGTTATCATTAATAATAAATCGAAGAAATATATCGCAAAAATACTAAAAAATTCATGTCGCATTGTTGATGGGATAGAAAAGATAATGGAATCTATCAATCCGGATAAGGTTTTAGCGGTAGATAAGGGTACTGTTGGCGTATGTGAAATATTTTATGAATCAATACATCGTAAAATTGATTATTTACAATGGGCAAGCTGCCATGAGCCGAATTCTATAATAGTTAAAAGATATAATACTGAAAATTATAGAGAACATCCATTCTCAGTTTCAGAAAAGACATGGAATAATTATAAAAAAAATAATGAGAATTATAATGAATTTGTTTTGGATTATTTAAAAAAAGGTTATTTAGGAGGTAAATGGTTTGAATATAAAAAATTATCTACAAACAAATCTATTATTAGTAAAACAGAAATAATTGAAAGATTAAAGTTAAATTCGGCTAAAAAGATAGCAATTATATTTTCGCATATTCTAAATGATGCAAATTTCTTTTTTGGAGAAGATTTGTTTAAAGGTGGTTTTACCGAATGGTTGGTAAAGACTGCTGAAGTTGCAGGAAAAAATAAAGACGTGAATTGGCTGTTGAAATTGCATCCTGCTAACATATATAGGCGTAGCAATATGAAATACAAGGGCGAATACGGCGAAATAATAGCTATTAAAGAGGCACTTGGCAAAGTTCCGGAAAATATTACGGTGATACCTGCTGATATAGATATAAATCCTTATTCTTTTTTTAAAATTGCTGATTATGGAATAACCGTGCGGGGTACGATAGGTGCAGAATTACCATGTTTCGGTGTCTCTGTATTAACCGCAGGGACCGGCAGATATTCCGGAAGAGGTTTTACGATAGATTCAAACAGTGTTGAAGAATATTTAGATAAAATAGCAAATATTCAAAAAATACCTGCATTATCAGATAATCAAAGAAAACTTGCTTTAAAACATGCATATTTGTTTTTTAAAGAAAGGCCTGCAAAGTATAATACATATATCCATGATATTTATCCTTATCCGCAAGGTCATCCGCTAAATAGAGATATAGAAATTATTGATAAGAATCTTTTTGAAAATAAAGATTTAGTAAATTTAAGCAATTTTATATCAAATTCTAAAGATGAAGATTATCTTTCAAGTAAAACATATTAAAGATGAATAAAAAGGTATTAATAATAACAGAACTTGGAATGACGCATAATGGTTCTGCGTCACTTGCTAAAAGGTTGATTGATTCAGCAATAGATTCCGGTGTTGATGCTGTTAAATTTCAAATGCATATATTTGACGAGGAAAGTTTACCTGATGCTCCATCGCCGAAGTATTTTACCAGTGAAAGCAGGAAAGAATTTTTCAAAAGGACATCTTTTACTGTAAAACAGTGGATAGATATAAAAAATCATATTAAAAATAATGGAAAGAAATTTGTTTGTTCACCTTTTTCGGTTAAAGCAGTAGAATTATTGGAAAAGATAGGGGTTGATATATATAAAATACCATCAGGAGAAGTCACAAATACACCTTATTTAGAAGTTGTATCTAATACTAAAAAACCCGTTATCTTATCAACTGGAATGAATAATTGGAAAGAATTAGATAATGCAGTGAAAACTATTACCAGATATAATAAGAATTTATCAATTATGCAATGTACATCTTCTTATCCTTGTAGTTATAAGGAAGTAGGCTTGAATGTCATTAAAGAGATGAGAGAGAGATATGGATTGCCAATAGGTTTGTCTGACCATACATTGACTATATATGCTTCTTTGGCGGCAGTAACATTAGGGGCAAATATAATTGAAAGACATTTTACTATAGATAAAAAGATATATGGTCCTGATGCGAAATTTTCTTTAGTACCTGCAGAAATGAAAAATTTAGTAGAAGGTATTAGAAATATCGAAATAATGCTCAATAATAAAGTTGATAAAAATGATGTAAGTAAATTTAAAGATATGAAATATATTTTTGAAAAAAGCATTGTTTCTAAAAATAATATATACAAAAACACTATTATAACATCTGATTTATTGGATTTCAAAAAACCTGGTGATGGTATAAGGGCAGACAGGATAAAAGAAGTAATAGGGAAAAGGGCTAAAGTAGATATCCCGAAGAATATCAAAATTTTATTGGAGCATTTGAAATGAAAAATAAGAGAAAAATAGGTATTGTTATTGGTAGTCGTGCAAATTATGCAAGCATCAAATCGGTAGCAAGAGAGCTTAAAAAAAATAAAGATATTGATCTTCATATTTATGCGGGTGCATCGGCTATTTTAGATAAATATGGTAAGGTTGAAGAAATAATTGAAAACGATGGATTTAAAATAGACGAAAGATTCTATATGCTGGTTGAAGGTGAAACACCTGAAACAATGGCTATGTCCACCGGTTTGGGGATAATACGTCTTGTTGATATATTTCAAAATAATAAACCGGATATAGTAATTACGGTGGGAGATAGGTTTGAGACAATGGCAACTGCGATATCTGCAGCATATCTTAATATACATTTAGCACATACAATGGGCGGAGAAGTTTCCGGAACGGTAGATGAATCTATAAGGCATGCTGTTACGAAATTCGCGCACATACATTTTCCTGCAAATAAAAGAGCCGCGGACAGAATTATAAAAATGGGAGAGGACCCAAAAAATGTTTTTACAACCGGTTGCCCGAGAATAGATATAGTTAAAGAAGTTATAGAAGAGAGCAGAAAAAGCAACAATTTTAATGAAAGATACTTTTGGGAAAAGTACAAAGGTGTAGGCGGAGAATTTTCTCTAAAAAGAGAGAAATATTTATTAGTATTGCAGCATCCAGTTACTACAGAATTTAAAGAAAATAGAAAACATATAAATGAAACTTTGATGGCATTAAATGAATTTAAAATGCCAACAGTAATGCTTTGGCCTAATGCAGATGCTGGGAGTGATGAGATATCAAAAGGAATACGAACATTTAGGGAAGAATATAAACCAGATTGGCTTCATGTGTTTAAGAATTTACCGATGGAAATATTTGTACAATTAATGGATATGTGCCAGGTTTTAATCGGAAATACAAGCAGTGCTATAAGAGAAGGAGGCATTGTAGGTGTACCGGTAGTTAATATTGGCACCAGACAACAGGGAAGGTGCAGAGGTAAAAATGTTATGGATGTAGATTATAATAATGATGAAATTTATAATGCAATTAAAAAACAAATCGAACACGGAAAATATAAACCGGATTATATATATGGTGACGGAAAAGCAGGCAGCAGAATAGCAAAAATATTATGCGAAGTAGATTTAAAAAAAGTTGATATACAAAAGAGAATATTGATATGAATATGTTGGGTATAAAAGAAATTGCATCTTATATTCCAGAAAATAGAGTGTCTAATTATGATAGAAAAGAAAAATTTAGCATAAATGACCATTTTATAGAAAAAAAAATAGGTGTAAAAAGGGTTGCGTTAAAAGGGAAAAATGAAAACACTTCAGATTTATGTGTAAAATCTTTTAGTAAATTAACTGAAAAAATTAGTATTGATAAAAATAAAATAGAAGCGATGGTAGTTGTTACACAAAATCCTGATAATAATATTCCGCATACTTCCGCAATAGTACATGGAATTCTTGGACTTAGTAATAAATGTGCCTGCTTCGATATTTCATTAGGTTGTTCAGGATATGTTTATGGACTATCAATACTTAAATCATTTATGCAGGATAATAACTTAAACAATGGTTTATTGATTACTGCTGATCCTTATTCTAAAATTATTGATATGGAAGATAAGAATACATCTTTGCTTTTCGGGGATGCTTCATCAGTAACATTAATAACAGATAATCCAGTTTATACTTTTGGTAAATTCACTTTTGGAACTATCGGGAAAAAATATGAATATCTTGTCTGTAGAGATAATAAACTATATATGAATGGTGCGGAAATATTTAAGTTTGCATCGGAATACATTCCAAATGACATTATTATGTTACTTAAAGCAAATAATATAGATATTAAAGATATCGATAGATTTATTTTTCATCAAGGGAGCAAATACATAGTAGATACTATTGCAAAATCATTAAATATTAATACTGAAAATGTTGCTTTTGATATATATGATTATGGGAATACTGTATCATCAAGTATACCGATAATTATTGAAAAAGAGTTGAGAAAAGAAGAAGTTGAGAAAATTGTTATTAGTGGGTTTGGGGTAGGGTTGTCATGGGCTAGCGGTTTTTTAATAAGAAATAATTAAAAAACAGGAGAAATGTTTATGAAAAAACAGGATTTGATTGAGGAAATTAAAAATGTAATGCAACGAGAGAAGAATTTAACTTTAGAAATGGAATTAAAAGATATTGAAGAATGGGATTCTTTGACGGTAGTGGGTATTGCTGCGTTATATGATAAATTTATGGGAATTAAAATTGAGATTAACGATATTAATAAATGTAAAACGATAAGTGACATTGTTAAATTAGCAGGCGATAAGGTATATTAAAATGATTAAATTCACTGAAAATGATTTATTTTTGGTTACAGGAGCAAGTTCTGGCATTGGAAAATCAATTGTCTTAAAAATTAATAAATTGGGCGGAAAAGTTATCGGGGTAGCACGGAATAGAGAAAGATTAGACAGTATTAAAAATTTACTAACTCATCCTGCAAATTATTATACTGAAGTTAAAAATCTTACAGAAGATATGGGCAATCTTGATAAGTGGGTTATGGAAATATCTATAAAATATGGAAAATTGAAGGGATTGGTTTTGTCAGCCGGTAATCAGCAAATACTTCCAATGAATGCTTTAGATTTGGAACAAGCGAAAGAAATATTTGATATAAATTATTTTTGTAATATCATGCTGGCTAAAGGATTTTGTGACAGGAGAATAAACATCGGAGAAGGCAGTTCAATTATTTTTATTTCATCAGTAGCATCAATTACAGGGAATGCCGGTATTATAAATTATAGTGCTTCAAAAGGAGCAATTAATTCTGCTGTTAGGTCAATGGCTATAGAAGTTGCTAAGCAAAAAATCAGGGTTAATTCAATTTTACCGGGACTTGTTAAAACAGAGCTTTTTGAGAAATGGAAGGAATTTTATACGAAAGAGTATATTGAACAAATGAACAAAAAGTATCCTTTAGGAATCGGCAGTCCTGAATATATATCTGATATGTGCTGTTTTTTAATTTCAGAGAATGCCAAATGGATAACAGGACAGTGTTTTGTTGTAGATGGCGGAATAAGTTTAACTGTGGGGTAAGAATATAAAAATGTATGAGATTAGATTTTGCCAAACAAATGAACAAAAAAAACTTCAAAAATTTATTGATGGAAAATGGAAAAAAAGTCATATCCTTTCAAAAGATGATGTTCTTTTAAAATGGCAGTATTTTAATAAAAATGAAAATTATTATAATTTCGTCGTTGCAAATAATATAAAAACAGGGGAGTTTGATGCTATTCTTGGTTTTATTCCGCTTTGTCATTATGATAAGAAATTAGTAGATAAAAAGGATATTTGGCTCGCGATTTGGAAAGTAGATGAAACTAGTTGCGGAAAAAAAGGTATTGGATTAGACCTGCTTTTATTTTTGAAAGAAAAAAATAATCCATGTTCAATTGGAGCGATTGGAATAAATGAAAATGTTAAAAAAATATATAAATATTATGGATATAAAATTGATAAATTAACGCAATATTATTTATTAAATACTAATGTTGAAGCATACAAGATTGCCTACATTTCAAAAGTAACAAAAAATATTTTTAATCCCGGTTGTTGTCAAATTAATGAAATCAGAGATTTGTATAAGATAGATGATTTAAAGTGCAGATATAGACCGCAAAAGTCAATAGAATATATTTATAACAAGTATCACAATCATCCAAATTATAAATATAAACTATTTGGTGTTTATTGTTCAAATAAATTAAGAAGTATTTTCATAATCAGAAAAATTAATATTGATGATTCAAGTTGTTTAAGAATTGTTGATATTTATGGTGATTTAAAAAATATAAATTCACTTGGAAGTGAATTTCAAAGAATACTAGAGCAAGAAGAATCGGAATACATAGATTGTCTTAATTATGGGATTAGTGAGTCGGTTTTTTTTGATATGGGTTTTAAAAAAAGAACCGACGAAATGATTATTCCAAACTATTTCGAACCTTTTGAAAAAAGAAATATTGATATAGAGATTGCATATAAATCTAATTATAATGATTATATAATATTTAAAGGGGATAGTGATCAAGATAGACCAAATTTATAAACATAAAATATGTCAAGACAAATAACAATAGTAATGTATCATTATATACGGGATACCGAAAATACAAAGTATAGTGATATTAAAGGATTATCGATAAAGCAATTTGAAGAGCAAGTTGAATATATAACAAAATATTATAAAGTTATAACTGCCGAAGAGTTGATAAACAACGTTAATTTAGGGACTGAATTATTACCAAATTCTATACTTTTAACTTTTGATGATGGTTATATTGATCATTTTGTTAATGTGTTACCAGTATTAAAAAGAAATAAAATACAAGGTTTATTTTTTCCTTCTGCAAAAGCAATTATTGAAAATGAGGTGCTTGATGTCAATAAAATACATTTTATTTTAGCTTCAAAAAAAGATAAAAATCTTTTAATAGAAGATATTTTTAAATTAATGAATATGTATAGAAAAAAATATAATCTTAAAGAAAATGAACACTATTTTAAGACATATGCAAATAAAAACCGTTTTGATACAAAAGAAATTATGTTTATTAAAAGGATTTTACAGAAAGGATTACCTGAAGAATTAAGAAAAATAATAACTAAAGAATTATTTGTTAAATATGTAACTACTGATGAGTCAACATTTTCAAAGGAATTATATATGAGTTTAGAACATCTCAAATATATGCAAGATGAAGGTATGTATGTAGGTAGTCACGGTTATACCCACTATTGGTTAGATATTTTAGAAAAGGATAAACAAGAAGAAGAAATTGACTTATCATTACAATTTTTAAAAAAAATAGGGGGAAATTGTAAACATTGGATAGTTAGTTATCCGCAAGGAGCTTATAACGATTCCCTTCTTTCAATATTAAAAAATAGAGGTTGTGTTATCGGGTTGACTACAAAGGTTGGAATTGCTGATATAGATACTGAAAATATACTTGCTTTATCAAGATTAGATACAAATGACTTACCAAAAGTAAAAAATGCAGAACCTAATGATTGGACAATAAAGGTAATTAAAAATGTTTAATAAGAAAGTACTTGCAATAATTCCTGCTAGAGGTGGTTCAAAAGGGATACCGGGAAAGAATTTAGTTAATTTTTGTAGAAAACCTTTGATAAAATGGACTATTGATGCTGCAAAAAACAGTAAATTGATAGATAGGATTATTCTTTCAAGTGACGATAAAAATATAATAGAATATTGTAAAAAACAGAGAGTAGAAGTTCCGTATAAAAGACCTAAAAAGCTTGCCCAAGATAACACTCCGATGCTTCCGGTGATAAAACATGCTGTTAATTATTTGAAAAGTAACGAAAAATATAATCCCGACTATATTTTGTTATTGCAGCCAACCTCACCACTAAGGACTTATAAACATATAGACGAAGCATTGAATTTATTAATAAATTCAAATGTTGATTCTATCGTAAGTGTAGTTGATGTTCCTCATAATTGTAATCCGTATTCAGTTATGAAATTACAAAACGGATATTTGAAACCATTTTTAAAATATAATGAAAATATGAATTTACGTCAAAAAAAACCGATATTTTACGCCAGAAACGGTGCTGCGATATACGCTTTTACATATAATTGTTTGATGAAGAAAAACAGCATTTATGGTGATAAAATATTACCATATTTTATGAAAAAAGAAGAAAGTATAGATATAGATGATAAATTTGATTTAAAAATAGCAGAAATATTTATGAGGCGGTAAATATGTGCGGTATTGTAGGTATTGTTGATAAAAATAATAGTAATAATGAATTAGTAGAAAAAATGGCTAATATATTTAAATATCGCGGTCCTGACGATTACGGTGAATATATCGATAAGGAAAACGGTGTTGCCTTAGCTATGCGCCGTTTGAGTATAATTGACTTAGGTAGCGGGCATCAGCCAATGTTTAATGAAGACAATAGCATAAGTGTAGTATGTAACGGTGAAATATACAATTCTCCTGAATTAAGGGATAGACTCATTAAGAAAGGGCATCATTTTAATACCAGGAATTCCGACGTTGAGGTGCTATTACATCTTTATGAAGATGAGGGTAGTAATTTATTGAAATATCTTAATGGGATGTACGCATTCGTGATTTACGATAAAAAAAAAAATATTTTGTTTGGAGCAAGAGATCGTATAGGCATTAAACCCTTTTATTTTAGTCAAAAAAACGGAAAATTCGCTTTTTCATCAGAGTTGAAAAGCTTGCTTTTATTACCATGGGTATTAAAAGAAATTAACAACAATAGTCTATATCATTATTTAAGCTTGCAGTTTGTTCCGGCACCCGAAACTATTTTCGAAGATGTTCAAAAATTATCTGCCGGTAGTTTTTTTTTATATGATATAAAATCAGAAAGATGTATAATAGAAAAATATTGGGATGTTAATCTTACTGTAGTTGACAATAGAACTTTGGATGATTGGACAGATATCATAAAATTAAAAATTGAAGAAGCTGTTAAACTATGGACATTAAGTGACGTTCCTATTGCCTGTTCACTTTCTGGAGGCATAGATTCTTCAATTTTAGTAGGCATTTTGGCAAAAACAGGTATGATGGATATAAGGACATATTCTTTGGGTTTTGAATCATCCGATGAACAACAATATAGTGAAATTGGGTTAGCCAGGCAAATAGCAAACAGATGGGGGACAAAACACCATGAAGTTATTCTTAAGCCAGAAAGATTATTAAATGATTTAGAAAAAATGGTATGGCATCTAGATGAACCATACGGTGGCGGTCTGCCGTCGTGGTATATTTATGAAATTATTGGCAAAGATGTTAAAGTAGCGTTAACAGGTACTGGAGGTGATGAACTGTTCAGTAATTATGGAAAGTATGAGATATATGAAAAGCTGTGGGTGTATAGGAATTTGAAATCTTTAAAAGAATCAATAAAATATCGCAACATAAAAGAATATTTCAATTATTTATTATATCCAAAGGGACATTTTTTTCATCGTTATATGTCTGATGCTTTTAAGGATAATATTGTTTTAAATGGAAATGCTTACTATAGAACGGAATCGCTTATAGAAAATATATGGAAGGAATCAAATACGAATTCTTTCAGAAATGCGGTAGCATATATTGATTTTCGATTGCAGTTGCCGGAAGAATTTTTATCTATGACTGATAGATTTTCAATGGCACATTCTGTTGAAGCAAGAACACCTTTTTTAGAACACACTTTGGTTGAACTTGTTTATAAAATGCCTCCCAATATGAGGACTGGTGGCAAGGTACACAAAGGATTTATGAAGATGATGTTTAAGGATATAATTTTAGAAGAAGTTAGTAACGCTCCTAAAAAAGGTTTCATATTACCACTAACTCAATGGACACGACGAAATATTAAGCCGATGGTTGAACAATTTCTCGGTGTATCTTTCTTGCAAAAACAAGGTATATTTAACAAAAAAATGTATGAAAAAATTGTAAAACCTCATCTTGAGGGGAGAATGGATTATACACAACAAGTATGGACGCTTTTAATGTTTCAATTATGGTATGAAAAGTACATAGTGCAAAGTGTTAATTGATAAAATATATGAAAAAATCTTTTGCTTCTGAATTTATTTCTACAAATACTAAGAAAAAGTATCAATTGCATATTGAAGAAGAATATAATGGATGTGTAAAAAAAGGTAACTTAACAATTATTGATGGCAAAGAAACGATATCGATTATTAACTTTATTCCTCGTTTTGTTCAAAGTGAGGATTATACTGAAAACTTTGGTATGCAATGGAATATTTTTAAGAAAACGCAAATTGATAGCAGTAATCTAACTAATTTGACAAGAGATAGGTTTTATTCAGGAACTAAGTGGGATTCAAATGAAATAAAAGGAAAGAAAATCCTTGAAGCGGGGTGTGGTGCAGGAAGGTTTACCGAAGTTTTACTTGAAAATGAAGCTAATCTATATTCTTTTGATTATAGTAGTGCTGTTGAATCTTGTTATGAAAATAATGCCAGTGATAAATTATGTCTTTTCCAAGGTGATATTTATAATATTCCATTTCCGGAAAATTATTTTGATAAAGTATTTTGTTATGGCGTGCTCCAGCATACTCCTTATCCACAGAAAGCATTTTATTCTTTATTGAAGCATCTGAAACATGGAGGTAAGGTATCAATTGATATATATCTTAAAGACGGCAGAATTGAGCCATGGAAATCTAAATATATTTGGCGTCCTATTACAACAAAAATGAATCAAAAACTTTTATTACAAATACTTAAAATATATATTCCGGTATGGTTGCCTATGGATACATTTATTAGAAGAATTCCTTTTTTTGGACGGTTTTTGGCATCTGTTGTTCCTTGCTGGAATTATACGGGAATAATAAATGGCTATAAAAATCTAGTTGAATGGGCTATTATGGATACGTTTGACGCACTTGCTCCCAAATATGATTTTCCTCAAACAAAAAAAGATGTTATGAAATGGTTTAATGAAAGTCCGTACTCTTTGAAAGACATTGAAGTATTTTTAGGTGGAAACGGTATAATAGGTAATGCAATTAAAAAATAGGTTGAAAATTATGCTAATTGAAAAAAAATGGTTAGATAAGGTTAAATATCATAAAGAAATGATTATTATAATGCTTGGTGTTATTTTAATAACCGCACCTTTATTTTTGTTAAATACAGGACTGGGGCACGATGATTGTGCAATTATTTTAGCTGCTTTAAAACTTTTAGAACGAAGTTTTTTTGATACTAATGTATATAATAACATATTTGCAAGATTGTTTGATTTTTCACACGGCGGATTTAATTTGACTTGGATCCTTGGATTCTATGTTACAGCGGCATTTCTGAAAATACCGCTTTTTACATGGGTTTTCACTTTACCTGCTACAATTTCAGCTTGGCTTTCAGCAATAGTCGTTTACTTCTATACTTATATCATAAGTCAAAAACGTTTTATATCATTTTTGGCGTTTTTAATGTTTTTGCTTATTCCTATATCAATCGGTATGGGGCGCCAATATTTTTATCCCTTAACTTTTATTAGAATATTTTTTCTTTTCTCAATATTAGTCTCGCTAATAAAGGATTCAGTATTTTGGAAAAGAATATCTATTATTATTCTTGGGATTATGATATTTTCAGATAATGGTTTTTTAATATATTTTTTTTTGGGGACAATGCAAATATTATTATATAAATACAATTCTTTAAAAAGTAACAAATTGTTAAAAAGAATAATTTGTTCTGTCCATCAGACAGTATTATATTACTTAGATATTGTTGTTTTATTTCCCATTATGATAGTTATAATATACATTATTCTCTATTTAAAACCAATTCATGCTGGATATGGTTTTATTGCTTATACTTTGAATAAAAAGAGCATGTTTCATTTATCTATACAAAAAGATATATTATATGCTATGATGGACAATATGGGGTTGGGGATGGGTTTGTTATACCCAATTATTTCAATATTTTCTGTATATCTTTTATTTATTAAAGAGTATTCTGAAAAAAAAATTGAAATATTAATTCTAATAATCTGGTTTTGGGTTTGGATAATATTTGGCTTATTAGTAAAACCATGGAATTTAGGAAAAATGTATTTATTTGAATTTACTTTTATTCCTTTTGCAATTTTAACGGCATTAAGTATAGATGTTTTTTTAAGAAAATATCGTAATATTACTATACCAGTAATATTATTTCTTTTCTTATTGAATATTATTTCTTGTATTAGTTTCGTTTTTGATTATCCGTATAGAGCACCACAAGTATATGGTGCTGCAAGGTCATGGGATATTGCCAAAACGTTTAAAGCAGTAGGAACAATATTGCGGTTCGAAGGTTATCATCCAGTAAAATTTAGAGATATGTCTTTAGATAAAGTACCGGTGGTATTAGCAGGCGCATCCTCATATACATTTTATCCTGCAATTTTTTATTGGGGTACAGATACTTCAAAACAAGTTAATGAAAACACTAAGATTATTGTATATATAGGAGCAAGCGGGGAAGATAAAAAACAGTTTGAAATCTGTTCAAAATTAATAAGTAAAAAAATATTTAAGTTGAGTTATGTAATTTTGAAAGATAAAAAGCCTGTGGCATGGTTGTATTATAAGGTTGGTGATAAAAAAATACAATTAAAAAGGTATGAAAGAAATGAACTTATAAAAGAATGGGACAGAAAATATGCAAATTTAAAAGATATTAAAACAACGGGGCCTCATGCTCTTTAATGTGATACCGTTAAAAAAGTCATTAACGGTATCGATTACATCCATCCTCCGTAGCAGTAGTCTGCTACTGCGGGGGACGGGAAGATTTTAAAAATCGATTACACAGATTGTTTGGTTAAAATTTTATAAAATGAATATTAAATTAGCTACAAAAAATGAACAAAAACAATGGGATGAATTCGTAGGAAAATCTAATAACGGAACTATATTTCATTTAATACGTTTTCAAGAGTATCATCCTATTGATAAATTCAATTTCCATAATTTAATGTTTTATGAAAATGACAAATTGGTAGCCGTACTACCCGGTCAATTAAGAGAAGTCGAATTTATTTCTCCGGCAGGAGCAAGTTATGGTTCGTTTGTAATTGGAGATACTGATTTAGATACAAGTAATAAGATAGTTTTATCTTTTCACGAGTATTGTTTAGAAAAAAAAATTCAGAAAGTGAAAATGACACAAGTACCTCTTCCGTATATAAAAAATTTAAATCAAAATATTGAATTTACTATGCTTTATCACGGATATAATTATTTGTACCATTTATTTACTTCTGTTGTAGATTTAAAGCTTTTTGATGGAGATAATATTATTGAAAATTTCTATCCTAATGCAAGGCGGAATGTAAAAAAATCTCTTAGGTTTCCTGAATTGCGGGTAGAAATAAATAAAGATTATAAGAGTTTTTATCCTATATTATTAAAAAATAAAAAGAAATTTAAATTAACTCCAACGCATACAGAATATGAAATGCTGAAATTGGTGGAACTTTTCCCTGATGATATTATATTGTATATGTGTTATCTGGGAGATATTCCTATATCTGGTGTCTGGATTATGAAATGTAATCCATCGGTAATTTTGACTTTTTATATCGCAAGTCTGTATGAATATCAAGAATACCGACCTGTAAACCGGCTTTTTTACGAAATAATAAAATGGGCTATTTCAAATGGATTTAAATATATGGATCTTGGCGTATCTATGAACACGGCAAGCGACAATCCGATGGAACCTTCGCCTAATTTAATTGCGTTTAAAGAAAGTCATAATTCAAGAGGATTTTTGCGAAATACTTTGGAGAAGATATTTTAGATGAATAAAAATCATCTTTCAATTGCTTTGCTTGGTTGGAATGACAGTACTGTAGAATGTTTGCGAAAGTTATTACAAAATTCACTAAAACCGAAAATAATTATTATCCCAGAAAAATATGATTCAAGAAAATTGATTTTTTTGGGCAAAAAAGCAAATATTAAAATTATAAAATCTGTTTACAAGCGTTCTTTAATACCTTATTTAAGTGATTGTGATATAATAGTAAGTGTTTCATGGCCGTTTATAATACGGAATGAAGTTCTGCGGATGTTCCCTGGAAGGATTCTAAATGTTCATGCTTCACTTTTGCCTAAATATCGCGGGCAGCATCCGTTAAATTGGGCTTTATTGAATGATGAAAAGAAAATAGGGGTTACTATTCATCTTGTTTCCGAAGAATTGGATGCGGGAAATATACTAATACAGAAGAGTATTACTATTAAAGATAAAGATGATATGCAATATATCAGGAAAAAAATTCACTTATTGGGCGCTAAACTGTTGGTTGAAAGTATTAAAAAATTTAATATATTACGGCCTAAATCGCAAGATAGTAGTTCGGTTTCAAATGCACCTAAAAGATTACCTTCGGATGGATATATACAGTGGAAAAAAACAGCCAGAGAGATATTTTGCTTAATCCGTGCCACTTCTCATCCGGGACCGGGAGCTTATGCTTTTAAAGATGGGAAAAAAGTAATAATATGGAAAACATTATCTACAAGGAAGTTTATAAAAAGGGGAATACCAGGTGAAATAATATCAGTATTAAAAAAATCGTTTATAGTAAAATGTGGAAATAATGAATTGTTAAAAATATTTGAGTATAAAGGAGAGAAACCTAAAATTGGGCAGATTTTAAAATGAATAAAATAAGTATTGTTATTCCTGCATATAACGAAGAAGAAAATATTGAATATGTTGTAAACGAAGCAGTAGAAGTGTTGAAAAATGCGACTGATTATCCAGAAATAATTATAGTTGATGATGGTAGTAATGATTCAACTATAAAGATATTAAATGAATTACAGCAAAAAATTAGTTATTTAAAAATAATCAAGCATGAATATAATAAAGGTGTCGGAGAATCAATTGTGAATGGTTTTATGGCTGCATCGGGTGATTTGATATTTTTCAATTCAGCAGATAGGCAAGCACCAATGTCATACTTAATTAGAATGCTGCCGGAAATAGATAAATATGATTTAGTTGTTGCAGGTTATTATACGAGGAAAGATTCATTTGTTAGAATTTTATTTTCGCGATGTTACCATTTTTTAATTAGAATATTATTTAACATTAAATTGCATAATGTGAACGCAATGAAGCTATTGAAAAAAGAAGTTTTTGATAAAAATATTAACTGGGGTAAAAATCTTTGCATAGATGCTGAAATTATTGCAAGGGCAATAAAAAACGGTTATAAAATTAGTGAGATATCTTTGGAACATTTTCCGAGAAATATAGGTAAAACAAAAGTTGTAAATATGAAAAATACTTTATCGGCATTTATTAATTTATTTGTTTTATATTTTAAACTAAAAAAGGAAAATTAGATTGGTTAAGATATTGCATATAAGCACTTCTGATAATAAAGGTGGTTCAGGGCGTTCAGCCTACAGGATACATACTGGTTTGCGAAATGCAGGATATTATTCTAAAATGCTCGTTGGCCAAAAGATGACTCAGGATGATGATGTTGATATTATATCTAAAGATAAATATAAATTATTTGATAAAATATGCGGAGGAATATTAAATAAAGTAGGGTTGCAAGATATTTATTATCCTTCAACATTTAATATCGTAGATAATAAATGGTTTAATGATTCAAATATTATTCAGCTTTATAATATTCACGGAAGATATTTTTCTTTCACTGTTCTGCCTAAATTAAGTAAAACAAAAACTATAGTTTGGCGATTTTCAGATATGTGGCCTATTACTGGGCATTGCGCATATAGTTATGATTGCAATAAATGGGAAATCGGCTGCGGAGAGTGTTCGTATCTTGATGAATATCCGCAATTGGAGAATGATAAAACAGCATTTTTATGGAAGTTAAAAAAGAAAGTTTATGAAAAAACAGATGATTTAATAATTATAGTTCCATCCTTATGGATGAAGAATATAGTTAGAAGAAGTTCATTTTTTAAAAAAAATAGGGTTTATTATATACCCAATGGAATTGATACAAAAAATTTCAAGAATACGGATAAAAAAAATGCTAAAATAAAAATTGGTCTAAACGAAAATAACAAAACAATACTATTTATTGCTAATCAGCTAAAAGAAGAAAAACGCAAGGGTGGGGAATATTTACTTAAAGCGTTGTCGATGTTACCTGATTCACTAAAGAAAGAGATAGTTCTTATTATAATTGGAAGTGGAGATATTAAGAATGAAAGTGAAATCCCAGTAAGGGTATTTAAGTCAGGTTATATTTGTGAAGAAGAAAAGCTTTTAGATTTATACCAAGCTGCGGATATAATGGTATTACCTACTCTTGCTGAAAATTTACCCAATACTATTTTAGAAAGTATGTCTTGTGGTACTCCTGTTGTTGCGTTCAATATTGGTGGTATTCCAGAAGTTGTAAAACATCTTGAGACAGGTTATTTGGTGGAATATAAAAATGTTAGTGATCTGGCAAAAGGTATTGATTTGTTACTAACAGATTCAGTTTTATCAAATAGTATGGGTTTGAATTGTCGCAGATTTGTTGAAAATAATTTTTCATTGAATAAGGAGATACAAGAATATATTAATTTGTATAGTTATCTGAGGAGAAATTAAATGAATAATGAGTTACCAATAGTTTCCATAGTTACGCCTACATATAATCAATCAAGGTTTATTTCGGAGACGATTGAAAGTGTTTTGAAGCAAGATTATAATAAAATAGAATATATGATTTTAAATGATGGTTCTACGGATAATACAGAGGAAATTCTAAAAAAATATAATGGCAAAGTTATTTGGGAAACACAGAAAAACATGGGGCAAACTCCAACAATTAATAAAGGTTGGAAAAAATCAAAAGGTTCTATATTGGCTTATATCAATTCTGATGATACTTATTACGATAGTAATTCAGTGTCTATTGCAGTTAACTTTTTAAAGAATAATCCTGAAGTTGGTATTGTATATGGTGATAGTATTTATATAGATGAAAATGGTAAGGAGTTAGGTAAATATAATGCTTATGATTTCGATTATAATAAAATATTCAGAGAATGTTCAAATCCAATTCCACAGCCGTCTGTTTTTATTAGACGTGAAGTTGTGGAAAAAGTGGATTATTTAGATGAAAAGCTATATTATTCTATGGACTTTGATTTTTGGCTGAGGGCGGGGATAGAGTATAAAATAGTATATATTCCATATATTTTGTCTACTTATAGACTTCATTTAGAAGCAAAAAGTGTATCATCTATGGCAAAAGCAGCGTCCGATGTAATATATATATATAATAAACTTTTTTCTATACAAAACTTGCCAGAATGTTTAAAAGCAGAAGAAAAAAGTATTATGGGGTGCGCATATTTATTATCTGCTCAACAATATTTTATGGGGAAGGATTGGAGCAGAGCAAAACAATCATTTAAAAAAGTATTGAAGTTAAATTCTAATTGTATGAATTTTCGTCATTATGTTAAATTTATTTTATCATTTTTACTGTCATTGATAAATAAAAAATGAATATTTGTATAAGGAGGCAAAAGTGTCACTTGTTTTAGTTACGGGTTCTGCGGGTTTAGTTGGTTCTGAGAGTGTTCGTTTTTTTTCTAAAAAAGGTTTTCAAATTGTAGGTATAGATAACGATATGCGTAAATATTTTTTTGGCGATGAAGCATCTACAAAGTGGAATAAGAATAAATTGGAAAAAGAAATTAAAGATTATAAGCATTATGATGTTGATATTAGAAGTCAAGAATCTATGGGAAAAATATTTAAAGAATATGGTAAAGATATAAAACTGATTATTCATACTGCCGCTCAGCCATCTCACGATTGGGCGGCCAAGGAACCATTCACAGATTTTACGGTAAATGCAAACGGAACTTTGACAATGTTGGAGATGACTCGTAAGTATTGTTCTGATGCAGTAGTCATATTTACCTCTACTAATAAGGTATACGGGGATACTCCTAATAATTTGCCTTTGGTAGAATTAGAAACAAGATGGGAAGTAGATGAAAAACATCAATATTTTAAATTTGGGATAGATGAAAGTATGAGTATAGATAATTCTAAACACAGTTTATTTGGAGCTTCCAAAGTTGCTGCTGACGTATTAGTACAAGAATATGGTAAATATTTTGATATGAAAACCGCGTGTTTTCGTGGAGGATGTTTGACGGGACCGAATCATTCAGGCACACAGTTACATGGTTTTTTGGCATATCTTATGAAATGCGCGATTTCAGGTGAAAAATATTCGGTTTTCGGATACAAAGGCAAGCAGGTAAGGGATAATATACATAGTTATGATTTGGTGAACATGTTTTGGAATTTTTATCAGAAACCTAGAATGGGGGAAGTTTATAATGCAGGCGGAAGTAGGCACTCGAATTGTTCAATGATAGAAGCGATAAAAATGTGCGAAGAGATTACCGGAAAGAAAATGAACTGGTCATATACTGAAACAAATCGTATTGGGGACCATATATGGTGGATTAGCGACGTAAGGAAGTTTAAGTCACATTATCCGGAGTGGGAATATACTTTTAATGTTAAAGAGATTTTGGTGGAAATCTATAACG
>Ga0208246_1000800_pt1 | contig 21615 bp, 21 predicted proteins | sample RifOxyD2_FD_184039 | JGI IMG/M metagenome (GOLD analysis project Ga0208246, IMG submission 184039) | Soil microbial communities from Rifle, Colorado - Rifle Oxygen_injection D2 (SPAdes) | ecosystem: Environmental > Terrestrial > Deep subsurface > Rock core/Sediment | place: Rifle, Colorado... | reverse complement strand
AATTTCAGATTTTAAATATCAGATTTCAGATATTTTGAAAAATATATAAATCCGGCGATGCCGATTACAATCAACACATCCGCCAGATTAATAATGCCGGCAAAAATTAAAATATAATCAATGGTGTGGCCGTAAAAAATGCGGTCAATTAAATTAGAAAGCGCGCCGGCAGTGGCAAGCGACAAGGCGAAGAAGATTTTTGGATTGTTATTTTCAAATTGTCCGCTCACGAGTAGATAGATAAAAAGTGTGATGATTAAAATAGAAATTATTGCAATTAAAATTGTCGGCACCGGTAATCCAAAGGCCGCGCCGTTATTTAAAAACGGTTGCCAGCCCAGCCATTTATTTAAAAGAATTTTTTCTGACCAAGATCCAACTGCAAGGTGCTTTAAAAATTGATCTAATAAAAAAAATCCGGAACCAATAATAGTTGCGGATTTTTTAATATTCATATTAGCTGGCCGGATTATAACTCCTGAACGATAGCTTTTTTACAAGCAACACAAGCCGAAGAGGTGGGGCGCGCTTCTAAGCGTTTAATCTCAATTTCTTTTTTGCAATATTTACAAACACCATAGGTGCCTTTTTTTATTCGGTCCAAGGATTGGTTCACATCACGCAAAGTTTTTTCAAGCGTGTCTTCCAAAGTTAAATTGGCGGCATAGTCGGCTACCTCGTTGGCGTTTTCATCTTCCTTGTCGCCATAAGAAGGAAACTTGCTGTCGTAGTCGTCAGAGATGTGAACATTTTTAGTTGTGAATTTAGCTAGTTCAATTTCTAAGCGTTTTTTTTCTTCTAACAAACCTTTGTGAATATTTTCTAAAAATTCTTTGGTGTAGGCAGTTTTTGCCATAACAATTGGGGTTAAAACCTTAAATAGATGTATTAATTATAGGGTTAATCCGTCTTAAAGTCAAGTGCTCTTCTGGGGCTTGATTATTTCTGTAAAAGTGGTATGTTGATTATAAGTTTTTAGGGAAGCTCTTTTTGTCCAATAGCAGTACCAACCACAGGGGAGTGTATGCGAGTTGTTTTGGCGGTCTCGGGCCTTGCGGTTTTTTGTGGTAGCATTTGGTGGGGACTCCCTACCAGTGAGGTGTCAGAAAAGACGTACTTCGCGCTCGGGTTGGCGAGTGTTGGTTTGCTGTTGTTGGCCTCGGCCGTTTCGCCGGATTGCACGGCAAAGTGGCATGTTTACTCTTCCGGTCGGCGACATTAAGTCGTCGTTTCGGAGATTTTTTCGCGCCAGTGTCCTTTTGGACCTGGCGCTTGGAGTTTATAGAGGGGGGATAGTATTAAAACTAGCGTTCAATTCTGTTTGAAAAAAAACAAATAAAAAAGGGCGTAGTGACCCAATAAATATAATTTTAAGGTTCTCGCCCTTTAGTAAAACTGTCTAGGCGAGATACCAATCCCGTTAGGGACAAATGTCAATCGTCTGACAGAGTTACCCTCCGACCACCTGAGAGGTATTAACCTCGGGCGTTGATCGCGCAAACGGCTAATCAACACAATATTGAGGTTACCAGGCAAGAAGTGCGGATTATCATTGTTAGCTATTTTTGCTGAGAAGAGATGTTTTACAATGATAAGTCCATTTCTTGCTATAAATGGTAGTTGCAAGAGGGTTGTTCCACAAGTTTGTGGAAATGAATTGTAGAATGAACTACAAAGATATTATAGCACGTTTTTAATGTTTTGTCAAGGGGGTAGGGTAGGTGGTTGTTTTTTGTTATAGATTAGCCAAAAAAGTCATCAAAAGTAAGCGAAAAATAAAAAAAATTTGTGTACGCTTGCGTACACAAACCTGTTTGGTTAGATCTGAGTTAAATAATTTATAGGTTTTTCGCTAATTTTAGCGAAGTCGTATTATTGGCTTATCCCCAGTTTAGGCAGTTTATACCCAGAGTTATCCACAGTTTGTGTACGCTTGTGTAATCAAACTTCGTATTTTATAGTTTTGGGCGAATATATAGCTAGGTCTGTGTTAAGTCCGCTCGACACAAAACTGTTTTTAAAAAAGACACTCTAGGCCGTTCGGCCGGGGTTACGCTTTTTTAAAAAAAGTTTTGCGTCGAACGTATTCGTGCGCTTGTTGCGTATTATCTCAGTAATTATATTTTCTGCCGGTGTTTATCATATAACTGCGGTAAATCTGCTCCCAAAGTATAACGCGCGCCATTTGGTGGGTAAAAGTTAGGGGAGACAGTGAAATTACTTTGTCCGCCAATTTGATTATTGATTCGTCTAAACCCAGCGGTCCGCCGATAATTAGTGTAAAATTAGCGGAATTTTTGAAAATTTCGGCAAATTTTGTTGAAGAAAATTGTTGGCCATTTTCCGAAAGCGCCAAAATTGGACCAGTTTTGGCCTTTTTTAGTTCGTTTTTAATTAATTCGGATTCTTGAAGTTTAATAGTGGCCGGATCATCCTTTTCGCTAAAACTCCGTTCTTTTAGCTCGCGAATCGTGATTTTATATGTTGAAGAAAGCCGTTTTAAGTATTCGGCTTCGGCCTCGCGCCAGTAGGATTCTTTTAATTTGCCTAAACAAATTAAGGTTATGTTCATAGCTTGTTTTTTAGAGGCCACCAGACAACCATTTTTCAAAAGTACGCTCTTGGCCGCTCGGCCGTGCTTACGCCTTTTGAAAAAAAGTTGTCTGGTGGCCAGTGCAAAGTTATAGTTTGGTCGTGTTTGATTACGCTTGTGTAATCAAATTTTTATAAACTTGCTTTAATTTTTTACTTTTGGTAGTATTTATTTTGAAAGGAGGGCATCATGCCAGCAAACAATGGCTGGAAGAGCCCCGGGGATCTTTGGCGGTGCGCGGAGTGTGGTTGGGAGGGACCACACTCGGAAGTTGTTAAGGAGGGTGGTGGCAACTTTTGCCCCCACCATCACGAGGCTTTTCCTCGCAATGACGGGGGGTGGCGCCGCGGTGCCTTTGAGGAGGTTTGGTACCGAAATCGCGGCTGGTGGCCCACTACCCCACACGAAGCCGTCAGCCAGGAGACTCAACTGGAGTTTTTCCCCACCAAGGACAAATAGGAGGTGTTCGGTCGGCCGGGAGCGAAGTTCCGCTCCCGGCCGACCACCCAATCTAAAAATTCTTTTTAAATTCCACAAACCTATTTTCCAAAATTGCCTCGCGCGTCTGCCTCATCAAATCCACCATAAAATGTAAATTATGAATAGAAGTTAAGCGCATCGCAGTCATTTCTTCGGCGGCAAATAAATGGTGAAGATACGCGCGCGTATAATTTTGGCAGGTGTGACAAGTGCAACCATTTTCAATTGGACTAAAATCAGTAGTAAAACTACTGTTTTTTATATTCATCCTATGTTTACCACTTTTATCTTTTGTTTTTGTAAACACCATTCCATGTCGTGCTAATCGTGTCGGCGCCACGCAATCAAACATATCAATGCCATTTTCTACGGCCACGAGTAAATCCGCCGGGTCAAGGCCAATTCCCATGGCATAGTGTGGTTTATCGGCTGGAATAAATGGTGAGACCCAATCTAAAATATTGGCAGTGGCTTCCATATTGTAGCCGATGGATTCACCGCCGACCGCAATGCCGTCAAAATCTTGCGCGCAAATAAATTTGGCGGATTCTTCGCGCAGGTCTTGGTGGTTAGCGCCTTGGATTATGCCAAATAAAAATTGGGGGTAGTTATGTCGGGCGGTTTCTTTTTTGTGTTCAATTAAACAGCGTTCGGCCCAATCGTGCGTGCGTTTCATGGCTTTTTGAGTATACTCGCGGTCGGCCGAATCAGGCGTGCATTCATCAAAGGCCATAATTATATCGGCGCCGAGTTTGTGTTGAATTTTTATTGCTTCTTCGGGAGTAAAGCGGTGAGTAGAGCCGTCAATGTGCGAGCGGAAAGTAACGCCATTGTCGTCGATTTTTACGAGTTTTTCGTTGCCGTTCTTGCTGTCATCCCGAGCGTCAAGCGAGGGATCCCCATTATCGCGTTGTTCACCGGATGGAGATTTCTCACGCTCGCTACGCTCGGTTCGAAATGACAATTTGGTGTCCTTTTGTAGACCAAGTGAAAAAACTTGGAATCCACCCGAGTCAGTCAAAATCGGTCGTTTCCAATTCATAAATTTATGTAATCCACCGGCCGTGTCAATTAAATCTTCACCCGGACGCAAATGTAAATGATAAGTATTTCCTAAAATTATCGGCGCGTTTAATTTTTCTAAATCTAAAGAATCCAAAGTTTTAACAGTGGCTTGGGTGCCGACGGGCATAAAGCAGGGGGTGGCAATATCACCGTGAGCAGTATGGATAACGCCGGCGCGGGCGTAGTTTGAAGTGTTGATTAGTTTGAAAATAGACATATTAAGTATAAAACTACCATATTTTGCCAGAAATTACAAGGTGTGATATGATTAATTCTACTTATATTTTATTGTATGTCTCCCAGAGAAATCGTAGATTATTTAGGACAAGAAATGGATAAAGAAAGAATTTTAGCCAGCGAGGCAAAGTCTGGTTTGTTAATTCAAAGTGATTTGCTGAACAGCTCTGATCATAGCGAAGAGGTCGGTTTCTTTAAAAAAGTTTTGGAAAAGGATGCTTTGCAGAAAATTAATCACGCTGGTTTAAAAAATGTTTTTGAAATAATAGGCAGTAAATGTGGGGTGATTCCAGAAAAATTAAATTATGCAGAGTCAGAAGTTGAGGTTGCTGATTTTAAGTCAACCAACGACAATAGAAATTTAGAGAATTTAGGTTTTTTTTCGCAAACATCCAATCGAATTTATTTAAATTCTCGATCCATTCTCTCCGCTGTACTTATGTTGTTGGATCGAACGACAACGTTGGATCGTTCAATTGAAACAAGAAATAACTTACTGTTGGTATTTGCTTTGAGAGTTATAATACATGAAAAAATTCATGCAATTTCCTTTAATCGTTTGGAGGAGCTGGTTTTTGGTACAATGCGGACGAAAGCAAATCTTTGGATGCGCGAGCATATTTTCCACGAGCCAATACAGGCATCTTTTGATCGTGTTAGAGCGGGTTATGCTGAACATGAAATATTATTAGACGAAGATAAAAATGGAGAACCAGTAGAAAAAGCTAAACATGTACAATTTGATGAAGCGGTTACTGAAAAAATGACGTCGGAGATTTTAAGAGAATATTTATTGCGATACTGTAATGATAAATTTACTAAAAAACAGATAGATGAGCTTGTTGTGCTTGTTACCGATAATGATTATCATAAAAAAGACAATATTTTTTTAGATGAAATAATTAAAGGGTTGGCAGAATATCTTGGTTTAAGTCCAGAAGTTGTTTGGCAAGGGTTTGTTCGTAGTAAAATTGAAGGAGTTGATTTAACTGACTTAGATGTTAAGCCAATATTTGATGCCGTGCAAGCGCGAGAGGATTTGGTTGTAAAAAAGACAAAGGATATTTAATTGTTTATTTTATTTAATCCCGACATAGTCGGGGTTTTTTGTTTTTAAAATTTGACTTTTTTTATTTAATTTTATAGTATGGGAAACATAAACCCTGGCAAGATGGAGGCCGTATGCCTGGCCATGTAAGAAGGCACGGTGTGTCTAGACGGGTCCAACCCCCCCGGAGGATGCCCAAAAGGGGGCAAAAGGGAGAGTGGTGCGCCCGATGTAGAGTCAACAGGGTTTGGGCACAGGGCCACTGCCGTGGTTGTTTCGAAGACATGACCTGTCAAGATCAGGAGATACCACATGAAGTGTAAACGTTGTAACACGGTCCACGCCCGTGGACTGTGCCCCGGCGCCTCGCGGCCGAAAGGCCCCACCAAGCTGGCACCCGCCAGCTCCTGCAAAAAATGTGGCACGTTCCACGCTCGTGGACTGTGCCCGTTGGACCGCCCGGTCCACTTCCGGTGAACGGCGCCACCAAACTTCCTGCGCCGACTCTATTATTTACCCCCGACCTAGTCGGGGTTTTATTTTTTTTGTGGAAAAAGGCAAGATATGGTATTATAGTGATGTTATTTTGATTTATTATATTTATGAGTCCGAGAGAGACAATTGATTTTCGTGGCCGGCCAATGCAACCGGAAAGATTCCAAACTTTGCTTGACCAAGCAGAGGAGCCGGTTCGTGAAAGATTATTTACTGAAAAATCAGACCGGAGCTCATTTGAGGTGTGGTCAAAAGCGGTTGAGGAATTTTTGTCACGAGTTAATATGGTTGAACTGCAAAATATTTTTGAAGAAATTGGCGCGAAAAGTGGTGTTAGTCCAGAGAAATTAAATTTTAATGAAGCCGAAGTTGTAGTGGAAGATTTTAAAAAGCTGGAAGAAAGTGGGAGCGCTTTTGATGGATTTTATTCCCCTCACGCTAATAAAATTTTTTTGGATGCCAAGCTTTTGGTTGCGAAGGCCTGGATTCAGGGCGGTCAAAAGCAAAAAACAAAAGGACATTTGATTGTTGATGAGAATTTGATGTTTGCTAATGTTTTACATACAATGATTCACGAAAAAGTTCACGCTATTTCATATAATCGCTTAGAAGAACAAAAGATTGATTCAATAGTTAAAAGAGCGGCGGTTTGGGTGATAGAACATATGTTAGATGGTATGGTGCCGGTGCGTTTGGGTAAATCAAGAGGGGGTTATTCAGAACACGATAGAACTCAGGGCTCTTCAAGTTCGAGGTTTAGATTGTTTGATGAGGCTGTTACTGAACGATTGACTAGGGACATAATGAAAAAGTATTTATTGCGTTGCCATGGGGAAACATATACTCCCCAAACGGTTAAGGATGTTCTGGATATTTTGGAGGTTAATGATGGTTATAAAAAGGAAAGAAAATTTTTGGATGAAGTAATTGTTGGTATGGCCCAATATTTAAAAATGAGTGAGACTGATGTTTGGAACGCCATCGTGCGCAGTAAAATTGAAGGGATGGATTTAGATGATCCGGATGTAAAACCGGTATTTGACGCAGTAGGGGCGCGGGAAAATCTATCTGAATCAGAAGCAAAAAAAGATTAATCATTTTTTGGTATTTATGTTAAACTCATATTTTGTCGGCCCATTAATAGCGGTTGTCATCGGCTTAATTTATTTTGCCACTAAAAAAGGCAAAGAAGGCGGTGGATTCAGTTTTAAAAAAGGTGGCGCGGATATACTGGCCACTTTTACCGTGGATTTCACCGCTTTGGCCGCGGCCAATCGTTTGGATCCGGTCGTGGGGCGCGAAGATGAAATTACGCGCTTGGCGCAGGTGATGTCGCGTCGGGAAAAAAACAATGCGATTTTAATTGGCGCGCCGGGCGTGGGCAAAACCGCTATCGTAGAAGGGCTCGCGTCTTTGATTGTCAAAAAACAAGTGCCGGAACATTTACAGGGCGACCGGTTGTTATCATTGGATGTCGCCAATTTACTTTCCGGCACCAAATACCGGGGCGAGTTTGAGGAGCGAGCTAAAAAAATTATTGAGGCGGTTTGTCAGAGCGACCGCGGTATAATTTTGTTTATTGATGAAATTCATACTATCATTCAATCGCATGGCACCGAGGGGGCGGTTAATTTTGCTGATATTTTAAAACCGGCTTTGGCAAGAGGGGATTTGCAAATGATCGGCGCCACGACTCCGGAAGAATATGAAAAATATATTAAAACTGATGCCAGTTTGGAACGCCGTTTCCAGCCGGTGGAAGTGAAAGAACCAACCGAAGCGGAAACTATTGGAATTTTAAAAAATGTTAAAGACCGTTATCGCGAATATCACAAAGTGGAATTTACCGATGCGGCCATTGACGCGGCGGTAAAATTATCCCAAAAATATATTTTGTCGCGCCGATTGCCAGACAAGGCGTTGGATGTAATTGATGAATGCGGGGCGATGATAAAAGTGTCGCATGTCCATTCGGACGTGCCGACAATTTTATTTAAAAGTGCGGCCGAGAAATATCCCGAAGCGGCCAAAATGTGGAACGAAATTCAAGAATTAGATAAAAAAATTTACGCGAAAAAATCCGAGGCGTTAACCAAACAACGGGAAGATTTGGAAAAAAGAGTGGAAGCGATGGGGGTGCTCGTGGTAGATAGTGATGACATTAAAAAGGTGGTTAGTGATTGGCGGGAGACGGAGTAGCAACATTTTAGTGGTTAGCTTAAATTAACGCCGCCGATAAAAGGCGGTTTTGATTTTTAGTTAATTTATGATAAAATCTCTGTACATTTTATGATTGATTACCAAAAAGAATTAAATAGCGAGCAATTGGCCGTCGTGCAAAAAGGCGATGGCTATTGTTTGGTTTTAGCCGGCGCCGGGTCGGGTAAAACGCGGGCGGTGACTTATCGGGTGGCGTATCTTTTGGAAAAAGGGGTGAAGCCGGAAAATATTTTGTTGGTTACTTTTACAAATAAGGCGGCGGACGAGATGATTACTCGGGTGCAGGGGTTGATAAACAGCTCCCACCCCACCCTCGCCCTCCCCTCGGGCAGGGGAGGGAATTTGATGCCTTGGTCCGGAACTTTTCATCATATCGCTAATAAAATTTTGCGCCAGTACGCGGGTGTGCTTGGGTATCAAAATAATTTTACGATTTTGGATTCGGATGACTCGGAACAGATGTTAAAGAAAATTATTAAAGAAGTTAAAATTTCCGAAAAATTTCCATCCGCAAAGATTGTCAATAATTTAATCAGTTTTTCACGCAACTCGCAGGAGCCACTTTATGAAGTAATTGCCGAAAAATCACCGCAGTGGGCGCGCGTGTCTAAAGAAATTTTAACGGCCGCGGATTTATATGCTTCTCACAAAAAACAATCCAATGTCATGGATTTTGATGATTTATTAATTAATTTTTTGGTGCTTTTACAAAATCCCGATATAAAAAATAAACTGTCAATGCAATTTCAATATATTTTAGTAGATGAATATCAAGATACTAATCGGGTGCAGTCGCAGATAGTGAATTTGTTAGCTAGTGTGCATAAAAATTTACTCGTAGTTGGAGATGACGCCCAAAGCATTTACTCATTCCGAGCCGCGGACATTGATAATATTTTAAAGTTTGAAGAAATGCATTTAGGTGCGAAAGTTTTTAAATTGGAAACTAATTATCGCTCGGGTAAAGAGATTTTAAATTTGGCAAACTCAGTGATTGCAAACAATACGCGCCAATATCGAAAAGATTTGAAACCATTTTCTAAATTGGGCGATAAACCAAAATTGCAGGTGCGTGCGGATAAAGAGGCCGAAGCTGAAAGCGTGGCCCATGAAATTAAAAAACATTTAGATAGTGGTGTGTCGCCCCGTCAAATCGCCGTGCTGTTTCGCGCTTCGCACCACTCTCAACCGTTGGAATTGGAATTAATGCGCGCCGATATCCCATATGAATATCGCGGGGGTCTGCGTTTTTTTGAACGTGCCCACGTCAAAGACGCGCTTTGTTATTTGCGTATTATTAATAATTGGTCGGACGCGTCGGCGTGGACACGAGTATTACTTCATGAAGATGGTTTAGGGCCCGTGGCAGTTGCGAAAATTGTTAATACCATTCAACAAATGGAAAATGTTGGTCAATTAAAAGAATTGGGAGAGATTTTAGGGGAGAAAGCGCGCTTGGGGTTTAATAATTTTTTAAAAATTTGGGAAAATATTATTAGCGTTCCTAAAAAGCCGGCTGTGATGCTCGCAGCGCTTTTGGACAGTCCGTATCGTGAGTATTTGCAAGCCGAACACGTGGACAGCGATGAGCGAATTGAAGATTTAGAACAGATGTCTGAATTTGCTAATAAATATGAAACTTTGGAAAGTTTTTTGGCAGAAACCGCTTTGCATGAAAGTTTTCAGCGGGGGCAAGTTACGCGTGGTTTGGCGCCGGGTGCTGGTAAAGATGAGCAGATTGTTTTATCTACCATTCATCAGGCCAAAGGTTTGGAGTGGGAAGCGGTGTTTGTTATTAATTTGGCAGCTGGGTCGTTTCCGTCTGATCGTTCGCTTAGTGAGCGCGATGGCTTGGAAGAAGAACGCCGTTTGTTTTATGTGGCAATAACCCGAGCTAAAAAGCATTTACATTTAAGTTACCCGGAAGAAGGCAGTAGTTGGGGTGGGTCGTTTGGTGGTCCAGGACTATTTATTGAAGAATTAGATAGCCAATTGTTGGATGGGGCCAGCGGTAGGGCGCGTTTGACGGTTCTAAATGACCACGGTGCTGGTGTAACCTACGAGCCGGAAGATGATGATATGCCATTTAAATCAGCACCTCGTTCTAGTTTTTTGCGCGGAGTGGATGAATTGTAGCCCTACTCTTGACAAACTCTTTAATTCAGGGTATAATTTTGCCAGAACGTAAATCTCGGGTGGCACCCGAGAAACCCGCTTGGAAATGGGACTTATCTAACCTAAATCCGAGTAAACGCCTTAAAGGGGCGTAAAACCTTTACAAATATCGTGGCTGATAAATTTTTTGATTTATCAGTTTTTATTTTAAAGTTAATATACAGGGTATGCCTACAATAAATCAGGTGATGCGCAACAGTCGCGTCAGTAAAGTTAAAAAGAGTAAAACACCGGCTTTGCAATTTTCCGTTGACAATCTGCACCGCCGTAAGACAATTTTGGATTCTGGAAGCAGTTTTAAGCGCGGAGTTTGCTTGAAAGTTTATACCACCACTCCGAAAAAACCAAACTCTGCTTTGCGCAAAGTTGCCAAAGTGCGTTTGAGCAATGGTTCTGAAGTAATCGCCTATATCCCGGGCGAAGGTCACAATTTGCAGGAGCACTCTATTGTGCTTATTCGTGGTGGCCGTGTTAAGGATTTGCCGGGTGTGCGTTACCACATTGTTCGCGGTGTTTATGATACCCAAGGTATTGAGTCGCGTCGTCGCGGTCGCAGTATTTATGGTACTAAACGACCGAAAGCTGCTAAAAAGTAAGAAAAAAGTTTGTAAAGTCTGAAAGTTTACAAAGTCCAAAATTGGGCCGAAGTAAACGAACTTTATAAACTTTAAAAACTTTTAAACTTTATAATTAAAATTTTATGAGAGGTAAAAAGAAAAGTATTGTGCGCGCGATCGCGCCAGACTCCAAGTACGGCAATGTTTTGGTTGCCAAATTTATCAATTACGTAATGGTTCGCGGAAAAAAATCCGTGGCGCAAGATATTGTCTATACCGCCTTTGCTAAGGTGGCCGATGTCACCAAAAAAGATGTGGTAAAGGTTTTTGAAGATGCCGTCCAAAATGTTCGTCCCCAAGTTGAAGTACGGTCTCGCCGTGTCGGTGGTGCCAACTATCAAGTGCCGTTGCCGGTGCGCGGTGAACGCCAAAATTCTTTGGCCTTTCGTTGGATTATCGGTGCCGCGCGCGCAAAAAAAGGCCAACCAATGGCTGCTCGTTTAGCGACTGTCATTGCTGATGCCTTTAATAATACTGGTGATGCCATGAAGAAGCGCGATGATGTTCATCGTATGGCTGAAGCGAATAAAGCGTTTGCCCATTTTGCTAGATTTGTAAAGTAAGAATCAAAATTTTGCATTTTGATTTTTAAATTTTGATATATCTATTATGCCTAGAGAATACTCATTAGACAAGACGCGCAATTACGGAATTTGCGCACATATTGACGCTGGTAAAACCACCACCACCGAACGCGTGTTGTTTTACACCGGCAAGAAACATAAAATTGGCGAAGTGCACGAAGGTGCTGCGGAAATGGATTGGATGGAGCAAGAAAAAGAACGCGGTATTACCATTACCTCCGCCGCGACTACTTGTTTTTGGAAAGATCATCGCTTAAACATTATTGATACTCCTGGACACGTTGACTTTACAGTGGAAGTAGAACGCTCCTTGCGTGTTTTGGACGGCGCAGTAGTGGTGTTTGATGCTTCTCAAGGTGTGGAACCGCAAAGTGAGACCGTTTGGCATCAGGCCGACAAGTATGAGGTACCGCGTGTTTGTTTTGTAAATAAAATGGACAAATTGGGTGCTGATTTTTATATGAGTTTGGATTCTGTGGCCGAGCGTTTATCTACTAAGGCAGTCGCGATTCAATTACCAATTGGCGCCGATAGCACTTTTTCTGGGTTAGTTGATTTAATTGAACAAAAAGCTTTTAAATTTGAAGGTGAGAAGGGTTCACAAATTACTGAAATTCCAGTGCCGGAAGACATGAAAGATATTGTGTCTGAGTATCGTTTGAAAATGTTGGAAAAAGTGGCTGAAGCCAATGATGAATTGATGGGAAAATATTTAGATGGTAAAGAATTGACAGTAGAAGAAATTAAATCCGCCATTCGCACCCTTACATTGAAGAGTGAGATGTATCCAGTAATTTGTGGTTCGGCTTTGGCCAATATTGGGGTACAGAAAATGTTGGACTGCGTAGTTTGGTATTTGCCATCGCCTTTAGACGTTCCCCCGATGAAAGGAATTAATCCAGATACGGATGAGGAAGAAATTCGGGAAGTGAACGACAGCGCGCCATTTTCAGCTTTAGCTTTTAAAATCGCCACTGATCCATTTGTGGGCAAGCTCGTGTTTTTCCGAGTTTATTCCGGCATGGTATCAGCTGGTAGTTACATATATAACTCTTCCACTGGCAATAAAGAACGTTTGGGTCGCATTGTGCGTATGCATGCTAATCACCGCGAAGATGTTACCGAAGTTTATTCTGGTGAGATTGCCGCTGCAATTGGTTTGAAAAATGTTACAACTGGCGACACATTGTGTGACGAGGACAAGCCAATTATTTTAGAAAAAATTATTTTCCCAGAGCCGGTTATTTCTATTGCGATTGAGCCAAAAACCAAAGCGGATCAAGAAAAGATTGGTTTGGCCATGCAGAAATTGGCTGAAGAAGACCCGACTTTCCGCGTACACACTGATGAAGAAACCTTGCAGACCATTATTTCCGGTATGGGCGAGTTGCACCTGGACATTATTGTGGACCGCATGAAACGCGAATTTGGGGTAGAAGCCAATGTTGGCGCTCCTCAAGTTGCTTATAAAGAAACTGTTAAGCAGACCGCCGAAGGTGAAGGAAAATATGTCAAACAATCAGGTGGTCGTGGTCAATATGGGCATTGTTATTTGAAAGTTGAGCCTATGGAAAGTGGCAAGGGCTTTGAGTTTGTTGACGAAGTTAAGGGTGGTGTGATTCCGCGTGAATTTATTCCAGCTATTGAAAAAGGTGTGAAAGAAGCTCTTACGCGTGGTATTCAAGCCGGTTATCCGGTCGTGGATATCAAAGTTACAGTTTTTGATGGCAGTTACCACGATGTTGATTCGTCCGAAGCCGCCTTCAAAATTGCTGCTTCTATGGGTTTCCAAACCGCTTGTAAAAAAGCCACTCCGGTAATTATGGAGCCGATTATGAAGACAGAAGTTTTGACTCCAGAACAATACATGGGTGATGTGATTGGCGATTTAAACTCCAAACGCGGACAAATTCAGGAAATGACTGATCGCGGACAAATGAAAGTGGTTAAAGCCTTAGTACCACTAGCCAGTATGTTTGGTTATGTTACTTCTTTGCGCTCTATGACTCAAGGCCGTGCCAGTTCCACCATGGAATTTGATCATTACGCTGACGTGCCAAATAATGTCGCGCAGACGATCATTGAAGGGAAGAAGAAATAAGCATTTTCCAGTTAGCATATTTTTTAAGACAAGCCCCAATTTGGGGCTTGTTTGTTTTGTGAGGATTTGGTAAAATAAGGTTATTAATTTAATAAATAATTTTATGTCAGATACTAGCGGATCAAACTCAAGGCAACCTTTTGATGAGCGCACTAGGGAGGTATTGGCAGACCCAAAAGAGCAGGTTCGGGGTAAAATACAAACATTTTTGGCTGATTTTGATGAGACAACCGGTGGCGAATTTTTTGACAGACAATACAAAGAAGATGTGCTGGCTAATATGCGCGCTCATGCCGAAGCTAATATTGATACTATTGTAAGTGCCACACCGGCAGATCGGGCAGATTGGCTGGCTAAATTCAGAGAATTGGATTTCTCCAAAGTGATCAAGGACAACGACAAGGATAAGCCCCACGTTAAAATATTTTTAGAAATGACCGGAGGGGGCAATTTGAGAACCAAATTGCGCAAATTATTAATTGATATTTTAGAGACACTAGAGCGGTTTGATAAAAGAAAGCCATAGAAATTTATGTCACATATTTTTTCCGGCGTTCAACCCACCAACAATTTACACATCGGCAATTATTTAGGTGCGATTAAAAATTGGGTGGAGTTGGCGGCCCAGCCAAAAAATGATTGTATTTTTTGCGTGGTGGATTTACACGCCTTAACGGTTTACCAAAAACCGGAAATTTTGCACGCCAATATTTTAGCTGTGGCCAAGACCTATATCGCGCTCGGCGTTGATCCGAATAAATCAATAATTTTTGTGCAGTCGCAAGTTAAAGAGCACGCCGAATTGGCTTGGGTATTAAATACCATTGCCAAAATGGGGGAATTGGAACGGATGACGCAGTTTAAAGATAAGGCGAATATATCAGAGACACATATAGTTGATTTTGTTTCTGATTTTATTAGGAAAAATAAAAAATTATATACTCGCTTAACAGAAATACAAGATGATGGCGAAGTAAAGAAATATGTAGTTGATATGATACGCGCCTATGAAAATTTTTTAGTCCATAAATCGAATTTAGGCTTATTCGCTTATCCGGTTTTAATGGCCGCGGATATTTTGCTTTATGATACCAATTTTGTGCCGGTCGGCGAAGACCAAAAACAGCATGTGGAATTGGCGCGCGATTTAGCCGAACGGTTTAATAAATTATATGGTGATACTTTTGTCGTGCCGGAACTGATGATTAAAAAAGACGGTGCGCGCGTAATGGGATTAGACGATCCAAGTAAAAAAATGAGTAAGAGCGCGGCGAGCGCGAATAATTATATTAGTTTGATGGACGCGCCCGCAGTCGCGCGTAAAAAAATTATGAAAGCGGTGACTGATTCTGGTTCGGAAGTAAAAGGCGGGGCGGACAAGCCGGCTTTAAATAACTTACTAACAATTTATTCGTTGTTATCCGGCGTGAGCGTAAAAGATTTGGAAAAACAATACGCGGGCAAAGGTTACGGCGATTTTAAAACCGGTCTGGCCGATGAAGTGGAAAAATTCTTGGTGAATTTTCAAAATAAATTTAACGCTATTTCTGACAAGGGTATTGAAAAAGTTTTAACCGAGGGCGCTGGGAAAGCGCGTCAATTAGCTGTGGCTAAAATAAATTTGGTAAAAAATAAAATTGGAACCGGATAGTTCATTTTATGATTTTTTTTAAAATGTTTAATAAAACAACCGATATGCAAACCATTACCGCCGTTAAAACCGGTACTATTACTCAAACCAAATTATTTTTGGCAGTTTTGGCATTAATTGTGGCTGATGCTTTGGCCTTTTCTGTTATTCCGACAACTTGGCGGCCGGCGCCACCACCTCCGCCAGTTGTTCATAATTATGCCGTGTATGCCTGCAAAGGAGATGTGGAAGGTTTAGATGGAGTGAGGGCTACTAAGAAATTATTTAATGGTTGCGTTGCTAGATATAAAGTATTATATGAATATGTTTGTTCTGGTCCAAATTCATATAGAGTTTTTCACCGTAATTTTTCTGGTCCGGGTTGTTCCGGACGGTTGACTACCTCGGGAGTTTCTGATTATTATGTTGAGGGTAGTTGTGACCAATTTCAGTCCGGAATTTTGAGTGGTATCATTACTGTTCAAAATTATATCAATGGTTGTGATGGTAGCAAAACTCACGCTTACAGCTGTCCCGGTTTAAAAACCATGCGCGACAGCGCAGTATCGTGTAGCGGGGACAGTCCAATTTGTATTGATTATGATTTGGGGAATAATGTTTTTAGAAGATCCCAAATAACAATGTTGACGCCAAATACCGGCGCTAAGACCGGAACGGTTTATGATGATTGCGTGGCCGGATCTGCTTCCGCCAATACTGTGAAAGAATATTCTTGCGTGGACGGTGTTAAGACGTCAAGAGACATTGCTTGTCCAAACGGATATTCATGTCAGTATGGTCGTTGTGTTTACGCCACTACCGATCCGACAGTTTTTTGCTATGATCCGGATGGCCGTGATATTACCCGTACGACTGTAACTACAAAATATGATTCAGCCACTGGCGCAAGTTATTCGGCCAAAGATTCTTGCGCTTCGGTCGTGCGAGTGTCAGAGCAGACCTGTGACACTGAACCATATTTTTCTTATTGTCGCGGGTCAAGTAGTTGCGTTAATGGATCCTGTTTGTATGTAACCAGATCTTGCAGTGATAATGATTATGGAGTTGATGTCGGTTTTGTTGGTATGACTGTGGTAACTAATAATGCTACTGGCGCCACTTCGGTTAATGTGGATAGTTGTTTATCGGGGGCGGTTGATGAATTTTCGTGTAACGTTTCTCTGGGAGGAGCCGATGAAACTTCGGTAGCATGTCCAACTGGTCAGACCTGCGCCAATGGGTTGTGTGTGAGTAGAGGTAGTGAGAGTACCACTAATTATTGCGATAGCGCGGACAAGGAAAATGAGGATGATGTTTATGTTGCCGGCAGTAATTCTTTGTACAGCGTTATCGGCGGTGCCCCGGCCTTTTTAACAACATTTAGTGATATTTGCGAAGGTGATATTATTGAAAATACTGATGCTGGCTTAATCCGCGATGGGTTATTAGAATTTAATTGCAGTGGTCGCACGCTTAATAAACGGCGAGTGAATTGTTCTAAGGGTTGTTTAGACGGTGCGTGTATTAGATAAATTATTTGGTTATTATTTAATTTTATGTCTAATTTTTTTGACACAACTCATGACGCGCATTTACCACCAGAGATATTAACGGAAAAAATTTCGGTTGAGGTTTATCCCGATGTCACCACTCACACTGCCGCGCCTACGCCAGAACGAGTTTGTCAAGATTTTAAAAACGGGGCGCATCTGCGCTGGGTGTACGATCGTTCGCGTGCAGTATTAAAAGTTTGGAGTTTGCGCGTTACTATGGCTGATCACGATCGAGTTGATCAAGCCGCTTATGATAATGGTTTTTATGGCGATGTTGATAAGAAAAATGGTTTTCAGTATTATGAGCGCGGGCTTTTAGAAAATGAAAAAAAAGCGATTGAGATGAAATTAACCCAATTTTTAAAAGGTGTTTGATTGGAGAGGATCTTGACAAAAAGCCAAAAGTGTGCTATAATTACTAGGTGCGAGGATATAAAAATGTTAATTTTTATATTTGAGCACCGACGTAATTTCAAGCTTCGCTTATAATATAGATATATGAAGAAATTCACCACTATTGTTGCTAATAATAACAATAATAACCCCTTTGTTTAGCGGGTGAATTTAATTTTTTCAAAAATTAAGCCCGCTGAATAAGTGGGTTTTTTTAGTTGATATTCCGGGATAGTTTCCGCCAAAGGCGGACCCGCCTCTGGCGGGGAGTGATCTTTCACTTAACAGTCGGAATAATCAGGGGGAAGCATTACCATTCCGGGATAGTTGAGCGGTACAACGCCACGCTGTTAACGTGGATTTCCCAGGTTCGAATCCTGGTCCCGGAGCCACCGTTCGCATCATGACGTTTTAAGAGGGCATCAAAGCCCTCTTTTGCTTTGTAATTAGCCAAAATTCTACCTGTCATTATCAGTTCGGAAAAGACATTTACGGTTAGCTCTCGTTTTTCTGAGTCCAAAGAGTTTTTATAGTATAAACTAGCGTTTTTCATGAGTTCGGAAAAATTTAATACCGAGCTCAACATTTCTTCTGGATCGGTCTTACTTTTCAAAATTTCTTCGTCCAGTTCTTCAATTTTTGCTTCAATTGTATTTTTATCTTGGTTGTACTGTTTGATGTCTAAAATATTTTGACGCAAAAGGCTAATTTTATTATCTTCTAAATATCTTAAATCTTCGGCTAAACGTTGTTTTTGTTTTTTTACCGATCCCACGCTCTCGGTCTGTTTCTCAGATATGCGCTTAAGCTCAAATTTTGACCTCTGGGCGATGTCTGATAGTTCTTCTGGGGTAAAATGTATTCTGTTCAGCACAGGCTCAATCTGGGCCGTTATTTCGTCTTCCCGTAAATTTCTGTTGGTATTGTCGCAATTTGCTCGGCAACGAGAGCGATAATAAGTAAAGCCCTTTTTAACATAAGGCGTATAAACACGCGAACAAGGGCAATTTACCAGTCCGCGATAAGTGAAGAAACTTTTATCCACATAATGAACCGACACGCAACGGCCTTTCAATGCTTCTTGGACACGGTTATAAAGCGAGCGATCAATTAACGGTTGATGTATGCCGTCTAGATAATCATTGCCAGCTAAAATTTTTCCGATGTAAAATGGATTTTTTAAAATGTTCTCGATCGATCTGTCGTTGACAGGACGACAAATTTTTTCTTTATTATTATCTTCGCCTGATAAAATTTCTTTTCGTGTCCTAGTTATCCGCGATGGTTTTGATGTTAGCCCCTGTTGAGCGGCCCACTTGGCGAGTTGCGACATGCTCCATGTGCCAGTGGCGTATCTTTCAAAAATTTGTTTTACAATTGGCGCGCGTTCGGGATCGAGCGGTTTATTGTCCGACCCCTTATCTAAATATCCAAGCGGTGTGATGTATACGCATTTTCCCTCAGCCCTAAGTTTTTCGTGAGCCATTTTTACTTTCTCACTGATTACCCGAGAGTAATGAGCCGAAAACATACTGTCTATGTCCATGTGAAGCGCACCCGAACTGTTTTTGTCGTACTGTGTTTGCACGAACTGAATATCTACTCCCCTATTAATTAAATCTTTAATGACCATTGCGTCTTGGTCGTTGCGACTGATGCGGTCCCAACACAAACAAATTATGCCAGCGAATTGCCGACTTAAAAGTAAGCTAACGAGTTGTTGAAATTTAGGTCTTTCTATTTTGTAATTAATACTACCGGTGCTTGTGAAATTGATACTTGATGTTTTATAAGCGGAGTGTTTTTCTTTAATTATTCCATCTTGGCAGAAACCATCTATATTTAATTTGGCGACAGTTATATTTTTAGAGTGAGAGTATTTTAAACACGATCCTATTTGGTAATCAACAGAATTTTTTTGGTTATCACTATCGTCCGTACTCTTACGGGCGTATATCAGGTATTTGTCTTTGTATTTGTTCGTCTTCTCCATATTTGTGATTATAGCACAGGTCATTATTTTTGACAGCCCCCGGCGCGATAAGCACACCGTCTTTAATTTTATAACCCTCGGCCGCGAGCCGTTCGTGTATTCTAGCCAAACAATCAAAAAAAGAAACAAAGTTTTCTATTGCTCTATCAGTAAATTCTATCTTTTGTTTCTGCTCTTGAATCATAATTGAATTATTGACCACTATAATCACACGGTGGCAATGCGGTGGCATAGCCACCGTGTGTAATAGTTAATAGCACGAAGCTTAATAGTAAATATAACTTTGATAGCACGTAATAGTTAATCTTTTTGCTACTTAATAGAAAATCTATTATGTACATTATAGATACTATATAGTTATTCTATATTGTTAATTTAATGTAACTATATAAAATCCTATTCAGCAAACCTTTTCTCCAACATTTTTGTACACGTATTTTCGTATTCGCTAATGATGTGCTTTTTTAATTCCTCCCACATTGCTTTGTCTGGCATAAAGAATGTTGGGTGGAATTTACCGCCACCATCTTTGTACGAAGGCGGTACTATCCATAAATTTGTGCCGTCCGCGCTTTTTATATCGCTATCCCCCGTGTACTTTGACTTACTGATTCGGAAACCCTTTACGTTAAAAGGTCCAAAATCTAACCCGACGATTGCCTTGAGCGACCCCTCATGCTCAAGGACTTTGCACTTGACGCCTATATTGGCGATATCAAGTCCATAATTTTCTAGCGTTTGGCTAGTCATATGAAATATGATTAAGAATAAAATTGTTGCACAACAATGGTAGAATATACAAAAAAACGGCCGTGTAAAGCCGTTTATTATGATACCAATTTTATTTTGTTGTCAGTTATTTTAAAATTTCACTTAATCGGTGCTTCATTTGGTTAATTTTATCAATTTCTTTTTTTCCACATCTCCCGTTATACATTTTTGACGCCAACTCCGCACTTCTAATTTCAGGATTATTTTTTATCCAAAGGTATAATTTTACATATTTACCATACTCAACCTCTGGTAACTCTTTTTTTCTAGAATAAAATTTGTTTTTGAAGTAAGCGATAATCGGCTCCGCTCTATTTGTATTTTTGAATGATGGATTGGTCGCAAACTTGCATTTCATTTCGCTAAAATCACCACCTAAATTTTTTACAAAGTACGGAATACAATTATAATAATTCCAATAAGACAAGTAATTATCCACTGATTCGTCAATAAGCTCTAAGGTGTGATCAAACCCATTGTTTACAATATTGCTTAAAACAAATTTATACTCATCCGCAATGTTATATTTATTTTTTATAATAGATAATAAATAATCTTCCCATAATTGTTTCCCGGCTTCCAAATCGCTAATACCATTTTTTTCTTTCCTCTCAACCAACTCCGACGTCATGTCTTCTTTGTATAAAGAAAATATTAATCCATGTATTTCCTTAGTCGTAGCATCGTTTGACTTCAGCTGGCTTATAATATTTTCAACCTCCTCTTTGAATCCTTTTTTGTTAAGTAATTTCAGTATATAAAGTTTTGTTTTATTATTATCTGTATGAAGTTTTTTACGGAGTACTATAGCAAAATAATAATCGCCTAATGGTTGCGATTTTGAACTGAGCATATCAGAAACAGGTTTATCCCTTTTATCAAAATTTTTCTTTTTACCTATTTTAAATCCATTCTGTGATAACAAGACCATTCTTTGACTTAATTCTAATGACGCTGTTTGTATAACAAAATTGGAGTTATAAAAATCGCCCCTATAAATATGATCCTCGATATAAAATTTTCTTTGGTCAAATTTCTTGCCCATAGTTAACTATATACTATGGGTAAAAGTATGTATTTGTCAACTATTTATCATCTCGCTGCTCTTTTGTTGTGTCCTCGGAATCATTTCGTTCCATTTTGAATTTAATCACCAAAAGAGCAATTAAAGCAATTGTAATAAATACAGAAATCCAGCTACCGGTTATTAATTTCCAAAAAACTCCAAATACAAGTTTGAAAATTGCCCACGCAATTATTACGCCATTCTTTGCTGACTCTATCAGCATGTTACCAATCGGAATATTTAACTGCCCAGGTTTTGGGTTATTTTCAGCACTCATCGCCGAGTATAGTAAAGCACCCAGAATCGCCAAACATATAACAATCATGGCGATTGCCAATTTGATTTGTAGCCGTTGACGTTTGTCCATATTGAGAGTAAATTATGAATAAACCTCGGCTAATTAAAAAAGGGCAGCCGAGGCTTACCCACAACATAAATTCCCCGAAAGGAATCCAATCGTGGACTCAGACTGCCCATCTCTACCCGCGATTGGGTGAAATGGCAGTCCTTTCGGGATTTAAAAATTAAGTTGTGGGTAAGCGGTGGTAGTTTATCACAAAATAGTCAAACAATCAACATCGCATAACCAATCAT
>Ga0208246_1000798_pt1 | contig 21693 bp, 24 predicted proteins | sample RifOxyD2_FD_184039 | JGI IMG/M metagenome (GOLD analysis project Ga0208246, IMG submission 184039) | Soil microbial communities from Rifle, Colorado - Rifle Oxygen_injection D2 (SPAdes) | ecosystem: Environmental > Terrestrial > Deep subsurface > Rock core/Sediment | place: Rifle, Colorado... | reverse complement strand
GAGGCAAACCTCCCCAACCGCCAGCCAGCCAGTGCGAGTTTGTGGTTTAAGCAGACTTTGGGGGGGAGGCAAACCTCCCCAACCGCCAGCCAGCCAGTGCGAGTTTGTGGTTTAAGTAGCTAGCCGGGGCCAGTTAGCCCCGATTTGGCAAAAAAAGCCCGGTCTTCCTAAAAAGGAAGCCCGGCTTTTTTTTGAACTTTTGGGTAAACATAGGGGAGCGATGCGCTCGCATAAAACCTCCCTTTTAGACAAGACTGGACAAGGGTTTATTGCTTCTGTAGAATGGGGACCGCACAGTTTTGAAAGATAACAACCTATTTTAATGGGATTTTTAAAGGAATAGCGCGCATGGCAAAAGGCAATACAGCAGAACACTTAGTTCAAACAGTGAGTGTCGCCACTCCCCGGAAAAAACCCCATGCAAAACATCCAGGTGTACCCACGGGGCATTCCCCTTTCGAAGACGCAAACATCAAGAGTCTTAAAAAGGTATCGATAATCACGGTTCGGCCCTCACGGTTTTAGGGGGCGAAATGGGTGAATTGCGGCGAGAGGTTAAAAAAGAAAGCCAGATGCTGGGCAAGCGGATGGAAACCGTCGAGACGTCGCTCAAAGACCTCAACAAAAAAAATGGGGTGCTCGATAAATCGGTCAAAGGGGTGGGTAAAGAAGTGGCCTCGGTACGAGGTGAGGTTGCTGGCCTGCGTAGTGACCTAGAACGCGAAATTGGCTGTCTCCGCGGGGACCTAGAGCGCGAGATTGGCGGTTTAAAAGAATCCTTCGACGGGCTCAAAGGCTCCTTTGACAAACAGCTAGAAGTCCTCAAAATGATCGCTAAAAACACCCAAAAGTAATCCAACCCAACTCCCCAGCCCGGACTTCCTAAAAAGGAAGGTCGGTTTTTTTTGTTTTGGGGCCGCTTTTTGGGGGCTGGGTAAGAGCTAGCGGATAACTTTCTTTTGACTTTGGAGTGGTGGTTTTGTTAGGGAAGGCTGGCTTATGTCGGGGGTTGCTAACTGATTGTTTTCGAATGCTTTACCTTAGAGGAACAAATACCTGGTCCTAATACACAAGATTTCTGGTTCAGTTGCCCCAAGAACAACGACAGCAAATCGCTGATCTAACCAACAAAGTGTACGACCTGCAAGGTAAGTTAAACCTGTTGCAAGCCAAGGTCGATGCGTTGCCCAGCTAGACACCACCTAACCTTTGCCCTTTCCTGGGTAGGCACAATATCCTTTATTGTCTTGGCACTCCTGACTTTGCTGGGTTTTTATGTGCGCGGGTAGTTATTTAAGTTGGTCCGAGAATATGGGAAACGCTTTATTGAAAACAACCAACAAATCTATAGTGACCAATTTCGGTACCCAGCGGAACAGGCGATCAGGCCCTTTTGGGGGAACGCCCAAATCAATACAGAAAGGATGATAACCACGTTTAAAAAGGAGATTGAACTGGCTCAAGAAATTGGCTGGGGAGAGGTGGAATCTTTGCGGGTGTTAAAGAAAGATGCCTTGGACTTGTCTATAGCGCCTACCCCGGATTCGAAGAAAAAGACGGATGAGAGCCTAGCCAAACTCGAAAAAGACAACCTCCCTGAATCCAACTCGTCCGCCGAAGATGGGTTCCTCAAGGGCTACGCAGCGGCAGAAGAGGGGAGCAGCAACAAGCGATATAAGAACGCGATCCGGCTCAATCCTGAAAATGTGGTGGCCTACAACAATCGGGCTTGTACCTATGAGTCGTCAAAGGAGTTTGATAAAGCCTTAAGAGATCGGGAACAGGCCAAAAAGCTCGACTCATAAATGTTGCTTTGATGCATACCTAGCCGAGGTTTATTTGGGGTTCGGGCGGGTGGAGGCTTATATTTCGAAGATCCAAAATGTTGACGGATATGAAACCCACGCGAAGATTTATGAGGCTCTGGGCAAACCCCTCTTGGCGATGGCCGACCGGGGAAAGGCGGCAAGGCTTAAGAGCTTGTAATCCTTTGGGCTCAGACCGGGGGCGTTGGTCGAAGAGGTGTGAAACGGGCTTTGGACTTTTGGGGTCCACTTTTGAAATGGCCCAAACGGTTTTTTACCCTCGCAACTTCTTGGGTAGTTTGGGGTGGTAGTTGGCGGTTAAGAAGGCTTGGAATTCTAGTAGTAGTTGTTGCCGACCTTTAAGGTGGGGCAAGGTCGAGGCGGTAGGGAGGGAAACCTCGATCTCTTTGAGGCGGGCCTCGATGAGCTGATAGAGTTCAAGGAGATAGTTAGGAGCCATTAGTAATACTTCTGGGTTTTCAGGTCGTAGTTTTGGGTCAGCATTTGGCGGAAAAACTGGGCTTCGTCGAGCCGCCCTTGGGCCCAGTCTAATCGCTGGGCGCTCGCCTCCCCGAGCCCTGCTCTGGCCGCCTCAATCTCTGATTGGGCAGCGGTGATTTGCTCGCCTAGCCAGTTTTGAATCTCGACTGAATATTGATGGGCCAATTGGAACCTGCCTTTGGGAAAATAGGAACGCAGCCCTTAATTACAGGGCTACTTTTTTACTTACTCAGGTTTGGGCATTTTGCTTAAGGCTTCTACAACCTTGTCGCCAAAAGCGCCGGTCGAGATTTGTTTGTCGCCGCCTCGGGCCAAGTCGGGGGTGGTAAAGCCCGAAGCGAAGACGGTTTTTAGGGCAGCCCAAAGATTTTTGGCTTCCTCTTTTAGGCCAAAACTCATCTCTAACATCATGGCGACCGAGCCAATCATTGAGTATGGATTGGCGATGTTTTTGCCAGCAATGTCGGGCGCCGAGCCGTGGCTGGGTTCATAGTAGGCTTTATCCGGGCCCATGCAGGCCGAAGGCATTAAGCCCAAGCTACCCAAGATCCCACCCCCTTGATCAGACAAGATGTCGCCAAAGAGGTTTTCCATAACCATCACATCGAACTGGCCCGGATTCAGGCACAAGGCGGTGGCAGCAGAATCGACCAACATATGTTTAACCGTAACGTCCCTATATTGCGGGGCCACCTCTTCTAAAACCTCGTTCCACAACACTGAAGAGAGTAGCACGTTGGACTTGTGGATGTTGTGCAGCACTTTTTTGCGGCTTCGGGCGGTTTCAAAACCCACCTTTAAAATCCGCCGGATTTGGTCTTCGTCATATTCTAAATGTTCGTCAACAAAGCGTTTGCCTAGTTTATTAACTCCCCGCTCTTTGCGACCAAAATAGACCCCGCCGACCAATTCGCGGATAATCATAATATCAATTCCATCCCCTATTATTTCAGGGCGCAGAGGCGAGAAGTGAGCCAGTTCCTTGGGCAAATAAACTGGGCGGAAGTTAGCAAAGGTTTGGTAACGCGCCCTAAGCGGAAGCAGGGCCCCTCGCTCGGGTTGTTTTTCAACTGGGATTTTTTTGGATTCTTCATGGCTAAGCCCGATGGTGCCTTTTAGAATGGCGTCGGCCTTGTCGCAAGCCAGCTTGGTTGCTTCTGGAAAGGCGTCGCCCGTCTCAAAGTAGGCGACCCCACCAAAGCTCAAATCTTCGATCACAAATTTGACTGGGTTACGGAGCTCGACCAAGGCTAAGACTTTTTTGGCTTCGGCCATGATCTCTGGGCCTATGCCGTCGCCTGCCAAAGCGGCGATATGGTAGGTTTTCATGAAGTTCCTCTTAGGGATGGTAGTCGTTGACCACCATGTCGATGATGATAACTGCGTAAAGTAACAACAAATAGATGTTCGAAAAAATAAAGTTTCGCCTAAAGAGTGGGTCCGTGCCTTTCCCTAGGTTTTGCACGTTCATCAAAAAAAGCAAACCCGTCAAGGCGCCAAATCCGATGAGATAGATTGTGCCTAAGTCGCTGTAATACCAAAGAGCCACCCCACAACCCCCCATGGCTAGAATATGGAGCAAAATCAACAAAATCGTTTTGTTTGCCCCTAAAATCGGCGGCAACATAGGGATGCCCGCTTGGGCATAGTCTGATTTGTAAAAGGCGTTAAGGTTCCAGAAGTGCACCGGATTCCAGAAAAAAGATAGTCCGGCCATCAATAGCCCTGGAAGAGTGACCTCGCCAGTTAAGGCGGTGTTGCCTGCTAGAATCGCGAAGGGGGAGGCAAAGCTCCCGATGGTGACGTTCCAAAGGCTTCGGTGTTTAAAAACCAGGGTGTAAAGCACCACATAATTAAACCAGCCCATAAACAACCAAAAGGCGGATACCCAGCCTAAAAGCAGCCAGCAAAGCAGATGCCCCAGCAGGGTAAGCATGACCCCAAACCCCAAGGACTGCTTGAGCATAATCGGATCAGAGGCGACCAAGAGCCGGTCCTTGGTCCTGTCCATCAGTTGGTCGGTTTCGCGCTCAAAGTAATGATTAAAAACCGCCCCCCCAGCAGAGGCGCAAACCGTTGAAATCAGAATGATCCAACTAGCCCAAAAGCCATGCTGCAAGAAGTCCTTTTGCAGCAAAAGCCCCACCCAGGCGGTTAAGGCAATAGCCGTAAAAATCCGGGGCTTGGTCAGCGATAGCAGCCCCAATATGCCGGTTTTATTGCTCAAGGATGGGATCGGTTGGGTTGATTATTTATGGTTTTAACCTGTAAAAATTGGCAGGTTCCAGCCAGTCGCGCAAGCCCTGTCAAGACCAACTGAATGGGGATTCCTTACTAAGTTCAAAATTGGCCCTGGACAGCAAGGGCTCTATGGGTGAAAATCTAAACACGAACTGCGCCAAGGCGCCCCCTAGACGACCAATAACTTTTTCCCCAATTGAATATGAGATTCTCTGCTCGCGTTATTCTGGGTCTTTCCTTGCTTGTTTTAGCCTTTACCGGTTGTGACAAAAAGGCCCAGGCCCCTAACATCCGTGTTACTGGTTTCCATGCTAATCCGGCTCCCACTGGAGCTAGGACCGGTGCGGTTTACTTTAATTTGGAAAACCTAGGTCAAGGTGAAGACCTACTGCTAGGTGGCTCCAGCAACGTGGCGCAAACGGTTGAGATTCATCAGACTTTGGAAAAAGACGGCATGATGACCATGCAGCGGGTTGAACAATTGGCAATCCCGGCTGGAGGAAAGGTAGAATTTACTTCAGGCGGGTATCACGTGATGTTAATTGATCTCAAAAAGGCCTTGGCCGAAGGGGAGTCAATCTCGTTAGACCTAGATTTTAAAATCTCTGGCAAGGTTTCTTTAAGTGTGCCGGTTCAAGCGATGGGGGGCGCACTTAAAGCGATGGAGCACATGGACCATAGTCAGATGAATATGGCACCTGAACCCGTCCCTGTGGATGGGGGGATTGATCAGGAGCAATTAGACCAGATGGAACAAGCAGACGAAAGCCCGGTGGAACCCAGCATGGGAAACATGGACCCTAGTAAAATGGACATGGGGACGGAGAAGAAACATGAAGGTCATTAGACATCTGCCCTTGGTTCTCTTAGCCGCCCTCTTGCTTTTGGGTGGCTGTATTAAAGAGGAACGTCGAGGTTATGAAGAGGGGTCCAAAGAAGGCCACGGGGATATTGGGTTGCAGCGTTTCACCGACATAGGTGGAGACTTCGAGCTGATTGATCAAAACAACAAACCTTTTAAGTTAAGCAGTCTTAAAGGCAAGGCGGTGATCCTCTTTTTTGGTTACCTAACCTGCCCAGATGTTTGCCCGACTACTTTGATGGAATTAAAGCAGTTGCGAGAGGATTTGGGCCGTGATGCGGAGAGGATGCAGGTATTGTTTGTTTCGGTTGACCCCGAGCGGGATACCCCCGAAAAGTTAAAGGATTATCTCACTAACTTCGACCCAGCTTTTTTAGGCTTGACCGGCACCCCCGAAGTGATTGCCAAGGTTGCCCAGCAATATAAAGTAGCCTACAGTCGCCGCGAGCAGAGGAGCTCAATGGGTTACACCGTAGATCACTCAGCGGCAAGTTACTTGGTTGATACCAAAGGTGAGCTTCGCTATATTTTCGCCTTTAAAACCAAGATCCCTTTTATGGTAAAAGGGGTCAAAAAGGTTTTGGAATATCCTGAAGCCTAGGGGTTTGCAAGCTCCACAAACTTGGGGCTTGGGGGTCAAAGTAAGGGATTAACAAAGGGTCTAATCAACCCTTTTTTTTTAAGCCAAATTTTCTGGTTAGTGTAAAGGTGAGACGAGTCGAATTTTTAGTGACTGATCCGGCCTTAATCGGTGCGGTGTTTGAAGAGGCTGAGTCGGGCTGTTTAGGTCTTATTGACGAAACCGGAGCCCCCTACCAAACCCAGGTCAATTTGGTTTGGGCCCAAGGTGCCCTATGGTTTCATTCGGGCCCCTTAGGCACTAAAATCAAGTTGATCAAGGCCTGCCCGAAGGTACACGTCAGCGTGGTTTTGGCCTCCAGTTTTGTTCCCAGTTACGCCACCGACCCCCAAAAACCCTGTTCGGCGACCCAGTTTTTCCGCTCGGTCCATGTTAAAGGGGAGGCGCAATTGGTGGAAGACTTAGGGCTTAAGGCTCAAATCTTGGGACTACTGATGCAAAAGTTGCAACCTGAAGGGGGATATCAACCCCTAGAACAATACCCCAGCGCCCTCCGGTCCGTGGCTTTGGTGCAGATTATTCCCCAGGAAATTACGGGTAAATTTAAATTTGGCCAGAATCTGACGGCTCAAAAACGCCAAGACCTGATAAAGACCTTGCAAGAATCGGCAGACCCAAGGGCGCAAGAAGCCTTGGCTTGGATTAATCGGCTTGCCTAGCTGGTCAAAGTGGTCGAGGTTTGTTATAAAAAAAGAAAACGAACCAAGATGGAACGATGCGATTTTTAGCCCTTTTACTACTCCTGCTTTTGGCCCCTGCACTCTGGGCGCAGATTGATCTTAAACAGATTGGCCAAGACCGGGTGGATACCCAAAATTTGAAGGTGGAAAAGCCCGCTTTTTACCGGTTTGTGGCGGGCGTGGTGAAGACGAGTAAGCCTGGTTTGGGAAACTATGGCCAAGTCAACCTACCTCTGTGTCAATTCGAGGTTGGTGGTGTTCCCCTAGAAAATCTAAAAAACGAAGCGGGCAAACATATCAAATTCCTCTCTAATCCCTCCTGTTCGCAGTTGGTACTCGAGAAGTTGTTGGTGGGTGGTTATGGCTACGACGAAAAGACCATCAAAAGTTACCAAAGCCGACGCTGTATTTACACCCTGGAAAAGGGGCTTTCGCCGATGATGGAGTACTTAACCCTGCGATATGAAGGCGACTATTTAACCCTGCGCCAAGCGGGCAAAGACTGCCCCTTTTGCGAGGCGCAAGAGAAAAAGCGGCTGACTCGCATCGCGAAGAACCGTGAGGACCTTAAAGACCACTGCGGGGCTAATATGGCCAAAGTGGACCTGTTTTTAGACGAGTTCGCCCGCGAGCTAGACATCGCCTTTCGGGCCAAACAGACCCAGCCCAACCAGTAAAATCTCTCCTCCCCGGTTAACGCAACGCTCGACGCAAAATCTTGCCCACGTTGGTTTTGGGGAGTTCAGCAATAAATTCTATTTGTTTTGGCCGCTTGTAGCCGGTTAGGTTTTTGCGACAGTGCGCCAAAACATCGGCTTCGGTTAGTTTTGGGTCTTTTTTAACCACAAATATTTTAACCAGTTCCCCCGACTTTTCGTCAGGTACGCCAATGGCTGCGGCTTCCAATACCCCTTCGAGCTGGGTGACTACATCCTCGATTTCGTTGGGATATACGTTAAACCCAGAAACCAAAATCATGTCTTTTTTACGGTCCACCACCCGGACGTAACCCGAAGGGTCCATCGTGGCTAGGTCACCCGTTTTAAGCCAACCATCGGTAGTAAACAGGTTGGCCGTTTCCTCTGGTTTTTGCCAATAACCTTGGGTCACTTGTGGGCCCTTGATCCCAATCTCGCCCACTTCGCCTTGGGGTACTGGTTTGCCGGCTTCATCTAAAATGGCAACTAAGGTCGAAGAGATAGGCAGGCCAATGGCCCCGTTATAATCTTGTAAACCAACTGGGTTGATACAAGCAGCCGGGCTGGTTTCGGTGAGGCCGTAAGCCTCAAGAAGGACATGGCCCGTTTGTTGTTTAAACTTGGCCGCCACCGTGCTGGTAACCGCCATACCACCCCCTAGGGCAATCTTGAGTTTTGAAAAATCTAACTTGGCAAAGGACTCGTTATTGGTCAGGGCCAAAAACAGCGTGTTGACCCCGGTAATAAAGGTAAACTGCCAATGGGCCAATTCTTTGACAAAGCCAGGAATATCTCTAGGGTTGGTAATCAGCACACAAAGCCCACCGATTTTGCCCATAAACAGGGAGTTGGCAGTCAAGGAGAAGATATGATAGAGCGGTAGAGGGGTGATGGCGACTTCTTCGCCCGCCTCAAAGGTTCCGCCGATCCAAGCCTCGGCCTGGATTACGTTGGCCACCATGTTGCGGTGTGTTAATACCGCTCCTTTTGATACTCCAGTGGTGCCACCAGTGTATTGTAAAAAGGCGATATCTTCCCCAATAATTTTCAGCCCGGGCAAAGTTTGTCCCTTGCCCCGTTCTAGGGCTTCTTTTAGGCTAATCGCTCCTTCTATATGAAAGGGGGGGACCATTTTTTTTATTTTTTTAACCACAAAATTAACAATGAGACCTTTAAGGGGCTTTAAAAAATCGCCCAATTCTGTGGTCACTACTTGGGTCACTTCGGTACGGCCAACCACTTCTGCTAAGATGTGGGCGAAGTTAGAAAGGATCACAATCGCTTTGGTCCCAGAATCTTTCAGCTGGTGTTCTAGTTCACGAGCGGTATAAAGGGGGTTGACATTAACCACGATCAACCCAGCCCGCAAAATCCCGTAAAGAGCAATTGGGTATTGCAAGACGTTGGGCATCATAATCGCCACTCGGTCCCCTTTTTTAAGTCCTAGATTACCTAAAAGGTAACAGGCAAAGGCCCGACTCATCTGGTCGATCTGGTGGTAGGTTAAGTCTTGCCCCATGTTATGGTAGGCGGGTCTGTTGGCAAAGCGGGCAAAACTTTCGTCGATCATCTGCACCAGCGAGGGGTAGCGGTCAGGATTGATTTCTTCGGGGACCCCGTTGCTGTATTCTTTAATCCAAGGTTTTTCCATGGTAGCTCCCTGATTGTTAGCCCTTACTGGTTAATGATAACCTGTTTACCTAGCCTCGGTCCAATATAGACCGAAGCTGCGGAACTCTTTAATACCAAGTAGGGGAACTTATTTCAAGGATTTAGAACAACGAAGTGGCTAGAGGTTTAAAAAAACCTAGCGTTTAGTCTTTGGCCCCGATTGCCCAACCGGGCGTTTCGGGTCGTTTTCCACCTTGATGTAGCGGTGATTGATCTTAACTTTGACGGCCTTCATAAAGAGATTTAGGCTAGCCAAATTTTCTTCAATCGTCAGATTGGCTTCGGCCGCTTGGTAGTAGATCCGGTCCCGGTTGTCTTGAGGTGGATTTTCGTAAAAATGGGCCATATCTTTCGCCAACCGGTCTAGCTCTACAATCTCGAAATGGTTGCCAAACTGGGCGTTAAAGACCAATTGTTTCACCCCTTCTTTTATTTGGTAATATGGCGATTCTTTGGCAGCACCGATCATCGTCAAAAACTCTTCGACCTCAATCACGGGAGCCTCAAAGGTTTCTTGACGCCAAGAGAGTTTGAGCCGGTCGTACTTACCCGGCTGGGGGATAAGCACTACTTCAGTAAAATTAATAGCCAAACCAAAAACATCAGGAACACTACGGTTCTTTTTTTCCTCTTTGAGCCGGTCCAACTGGCAATTGCTGGCCAGCTGCTGGCCCACAGGACAGCCTAAAACCTCGGAGCGAATATGGCGACGAGCAACCTCAGGGTCCCCCTTGAGGTCAACCAAGCCTAAAAAAATGGTCTCAATTATTTGTGGGTGGGCGAGGTAAAAGTTTTTTTCTTGTTCAAAAAAACGGCGGTAGTTAAAGCCCAGGGCAAAAATCGGTCCAGACCAGCTTAAAACTAGCCCAAAAATGGCTATTAGTATCAGGGTTTTAAATACTTGTTTGTGCAAATTTACCTTTTTTTAACAATCTGTTGTTGCCGCAACCAGCTAAAACTGGATAGACTCAAACTAGACCGTAGTTGATTAATCTTCAAGCCTTTAACAACATGAAGCTACTATATAAGGTCCTTTCGGCGCTGGTTTTTGTGGTGTCCTTTGCCGCAGCTCTCTACCTAGGCTATCGTCTTTTTTCTCGCCAACGCGAGGAATCGGACTATTATTTCGGCGATTCGATGTATGATGGGGAACCGGATCAAGACCTCTACGAGGATGAAGTGTTGCCCAAATCCGAAGAACCGGTGCCCGAATCGATCGAAGAGGTCCGGTCGGTTAATGCCATGTATCATTGACTTATTTGCGCAAACTGCGAACAAAGTTATCTACCCCGCTGGCCTTTAAGTCTTTGGAGACTTCGACCGCGTCCTCGCGCTGACGATAAGGGCCTGCGACCACCGCAAAGATCGCTTCTTGACGGTCCACCATAAAGTTCACCTCACCATATTTAGCCGCCAGCTTCGCTTTGAAGCGGTCTGCCACTCCTGCGTCTTTAAAAACCGCCACCTGAACCACTACCTCTTTATAGGGGGTGAGCCCCTTTTTGGCGTCGTAACCCTTTGGGTAGCGCACCACCTCAAGTTTGACCGAGGCCGTACCTTTTTTGTCAAAAGAAAGTCGCTGCGCGGCGGTATGAGTGAGATCGATAATCCGATTCTTTTTGTAAGGCCCTCGGTCGTTAACCCGCACCACAACAGACTTGCCGTTTTCTTGGTTGGTTACCCGCACCCAAGTACCCATCGGTAAAAGCTTGTGGGCAGCGGTCATGCCACTTTGGTTGTAGCGTTCGCCATTGGCGGTTTTTTTGCCATGAAAGCCAGGGCCGTACCAACTTGCGTGCCCTAACATCTGTTCTCCATTGCCTTCAGCCAACGCCTCGTCACTATCACCAAAGTCAGGCGAATATTCATAGGTTTGGTCCGCGTCTAGGTTATCCTCCCCGCGAGTGGTCACCACCGGTGCCCCTTCCCATTGGGGAACAAATCCTTTAGGTGCCTCCATCGGCTTGGTGGACTCGGTGCCCGGATGGGTCCCATAATTTTTGCTTTTTGGGAAAAAGGCTTGGCTTTGAGCGGGTTCCTTAAATTCGCCAGGGGTATAAAAGGCAGTTTTTTCAGGTTTGGCCGTCGAACAGGCGGTAAGACCTGCCAGGGCCAGAGCTAGAAACAGATTATGAGGTTTCATAGTTTTTTTTGCTTTAAAGGGCTTTCGCGTCAAGTCGTTTATGCCCTATCAATGCTAATTCCTTGCCAAACCCAAGGTCCCAAACCTTGCCAAAGGAGTTCGAAACAACTATCAAGGGAGGGCTAGCCTACACTCAAGCAAAAAAAATATGACCCAGTCGGCAACAGTTTGTTTAAGTATTGTGATCCCGGTTTACAACGAGGAGGCCACCCTAGAGACCTGTGTCGAGCGGGTTTTAAAGATCACAAGAGAGGACTTGGCGCTAGAAATTATCCTGGTGGACGACTGCTCTAGGGATCAAAGCTGGCAGATTGCTCAAGGGTTGGCGAAAAAGTATTCACAAATCAAATTACTCCAGCACAAAGTCAACCAAGGCAAAGGCGCGGCGCTACGCACCGGTTTTGCTGGGGCGACCGGGGACTATGTGGCGGTTCAAGACGCGGATTTAGAATATGATCCCCAAGAACTAGTAAAACTGCTGGAACCCCTAAAATCGGGGCAAGCGGATGTGGTCTTAGGCTCCCGCTATCTTTCTGGAGGAACTCACCGAGCCCGTTTTTTCTGGCATACGATGATGAACAAGCTCTTGACCCTCTTGAGCAATATGTTCACCGATCTATACCTGACCGATATGGAAACCTGTTACAAGGTTTTTAAAAGGGAGGTGATCCAGGCCATTACAATCGAAGAAAACCGCTTTGGTTTTGAGCCTGAGATTGTCGCTAAGATTGCTCAAGAAAATTTACGAGTGTACGAAGTCGCCATTAGCTACGAAGGGCGCAGTTTTGAAGAGGGGAAAAAAATTGGTTGGAAAGACGGGGTAGCCGCACTGTACTGCATTTTTCACTACAATGCTCCCTACGCTCCCTTCCCAATGCAGTTGCTGATTTACTTCTTTATTGGCAGTTTAGCAGCCCTGTTTAACCTAGCCTGTTTTGGATATCTGGTGGACCAGATGCCTTTAGCCGTGGCCCTGGGTACTAGTTATTTTTTGGCGGGGATGCTTAATTATTGGCTTTGTATTAAACTGCTTTTTCGCCATAAAGCCCGGTGGAATGGCTCGGTAGAGATTTTACTTTATCTGTTGGTGGTCGCGATCGGCGGACTTGGGGATATCGCCTTAACTAGCGGGGTGATTGGGCTAGGTTTGGGGCCTCTTCTTGCCAAGGCTTCTACCAGTTGGGTCTTGTTTGCGCTTAATTTTGTAATGCGCAAATGGATCATTTTCCCCACTAAAAAACGCCCGGTTTTTTAAGCAAGATGCCTGGGCCAACCTCCATCTTAGTGCGTTGCCCTAATTGGTTGGGCGACTTAATGATGGCCACCACCTTTTTAAGACGACTGTTAAAACTCTACCCCCAAGCTAGAATTGACTTGCTGGTCAAATCAGGCCTGGAAAATCTGCCCCTGCCTCACCGGGGCGAAATCCTTGGCTTTGATAAAAAAAGTCAAAGCATAACCCAAGTGGCTCAACTTTTGAGTGAGCGGGGATACCAACGGATTTATGTCTTGCCACCTAGCCTCTCGGCGGCGGCCCTGGCGTTTATGGCCAGGATCCCCGAACGCTACGGGCTGACCGGGCATTTTGGGCGCGGGTTGTTTTTAAATCGTAAAATCAAAAACCCTTTACCCGAACGCAGCCGTCACCTAGCCGAGGAATATCACCTGCTTTTTGAGGGCCAAGCGGGGGTTAAACCTGGACTGCCTGGATTACTTATCCCGGCGGGGTGGGCCGATGGGCTCTTAAGCGGCCCCCTCAACCTAACCCCTGGATTTATTGCTTTTGCCCCGGGTGCCATATACGGACCAGCCAAGCGTTGGCCCTTGGAATATTGGCAAGAATTGGCCTACCGACTCTCCAAAGCGGGGGAGCGTGTGATTTTTTTGGGGATGGAAGGAGACTTCACCTTAGAGGCCCCACAAGCCCAAAATTTGACGGGCCAGACCAGTCTGTTGGAGTTGGTTGCTTTGCTAAGCCGGGCTAAATTATTGGTCAGTAACGATTCAGGGGCGATGCATATCATGGCCGCCTTAAAAAAACCGCAGGTCGCGATTTTTGGTAGCACTTCCACCTTATGGACCTCCCCGATTAATCCCCAGGCCCGCTTGGTCAGCCTCCACCTTGATTGCGCCCCCTGTTTCAAACGTGAATGTCGCTATGGGCATTATCACTGTCTTAATGGCATTGAGGCCGAGATGGTTTTAGAGGCGGTCAACGATGCCCTTGGAAGGCCCGCAGAGCCTTATACGGCGGATTGACGAAGAGGGCAGCCCAGGGATATACCCAAAGCAAACCAACGACCTGCCAACTCTTTCTGGTTGAGCCATGAAATCATTATTATCTTTAGCTTGGTTAGGGGTCTTTGGAGTCCTGCTTTCACCGGCGTTTGCTGGCGAACCCCTCAAGATTGGAGTGGCGGGCTCCCATTCAGGTGACCTCGCCCCCTATGGCTTGCCGGCGAAACATGCGGTCGAATTGGCTGTGTCCGAACTCAACCAAAAGGGGGGTCTATTAGGCAGAGCAGTGGAATTGATCGCTTTAGACGATGTCTGTAAGCCTGAGACCGCGACCAACGTAGCTTCAAAGATGGTTTCTGAAAAGGTAGTGGCCGTGATTGGCCATATCTGTTCCTCTGCCACCAAGGCGGCGCTCTCGATTTATCGGGAGGCCAATATCCTGGTGATCTCACCCTCAGCCACCAGCCCTGAACTCACGTTAGAACACCAAAACCCCCTCTTCTTCCGCACCATCCCCCACGATGCCCGCCAAGCGATATTGCAGGCCCAATTTGCGGTGGAGGCTTTAAAGGTAAAGACGGCGGCAGTGGTCCACGATAAGGGAGACTATGGCAAAGGCTTGGCGTTATTGGTCGAGCAGGAGTTAAGGGCGCGGGGAGTTGAGGTCTTGTTGGTGGAGGGCGTAACCCCTGGAGCCCAGGATTATTCGGCTTTGATCCGCAAAATTGGCCGGGCTAATCCAGACTTAATCGCTTACGGCGGCTACCACCCCGAAGCCAGCAAGATTGTCGCCCAGGCCCGCAAAAAGGGGATTAAGTCACTCTTTATTTCGGGTGACGGGATTAAAGACCCGAGTTTTTTGAAAATTGGCCGCCAGCATGCCGAGGGTTATTATGCGACCAGTCCGTCTGATCTTTCCTTGCACCCTTTAAATCAAAAGGTAACTGACCAATTAAAAGCCAAGGGCCAAGTCCCTGGAAACTTTGGTTTGCAGGCGCACGCCGCTTTTTCGGCCTTGGCACACGCCATTGAAGAGGCGAAATCGACAGACCCACAAAAAATCAAGGCCGAGCTCCTGCGTTTAACCACACAAACCACTCTAGGCCCCATCAGCTTTGACGCCAACGGGGATTTGACTGGCGCTGGGTTCGCGGTTTATCAGGTGCAAAAGGGTGAGTTTGTGGACCTTCATTTTTCACCAAAGCCCTAAAAGATGATATCCGATTCAGGGCAATACTTCCTAGAAATCGCCTTTTCCGGGCTTACTCGCGGCAGTATTTATGCGCTGATCGCCTTGGGTTACACCATGGTTTACGGAATATTGGGGCTTATAAACTTTGCTCACGGTGAGGTTTACATGATTGGGGCCTTTGTGGGCCTGATCTTCGCTAGTTTGGCCTCCCTACTCGGTTGGGGGCCGGTATCATTATTGTTAGTCGCCCTGGCGAGCGCCCTAATCTGGGCTGGGGCCTATGGGTGGTCTATTGAGCGTATCGCTTACCGCCCCCTACGCCAAGCACCTCGCTTGGCCCCGTTGATATCAGCAATAGGTATGTCGATCTTCCTCCGCGAATATGTGATCCTCGCCCAAACCCCAGATTTTGTGGCCTTCCCCGCCCTGTTCGAGCGACTCCCAGCCCTGCCTGAATCCTTAGACGGTTACTTGCAAGCCGCTGAATTGGTGATTCTAATGGTCACCTTAGTGGTCCTCTCCGGGCTCTTTGGAATGATCAAATTTAGCCGGTTAGGTAAGGCCATGCGGGCGATTGCCCAAGACCGGGAGATGGCCCTTTTATTGGGTGTGGACACGGATAAAGTGATCTCGATGACCTTTGTTCTAGGTTCAGGACTAGCGGCGGTTGGGGCGGTGATGATCTCGGCTCATATAGGCCAGATCAATTATAATATTGGCTTTATTGTGGGGATCAAGGCTTTTACTGCCGCAGTTTTAGGCGGAATTGGTTCGATCAATGGGGCCGCCTTGGGTGGGCTGATTTTAGGGCTGACCGAAGCGTTTGCGACAGGGTATGTGTCCTCCGACTATGAAGATGTCTTCGCTTTTTTGATTTTGGTTTTGATCCTAATACTTAGGCCCGCCGGAATCTTGGGCCAGGACCGGCCAGAGAAGGTATAGATGGGAGAACTCAAAAAAAGTTTGGCCGCTGCCCTCTGGTTTGCGTTTTTGGCTTTTCCCTTGGTTGGGGTGCGGGCGGACTTTATTGAAAAAACGGTTTCCTGGCGCTGGCTTAACCTCTTGTGGGTAGCCCTTGGGGCGGGGATCTTGTCTTACGTTTGGCGGCTTTTGTTGGCTCAAAAAAATAAACCTCAAGCCGAGTGGACCTACACCCAATTTGCGATGCCTAGTATAGGGGCACAGGCCCTGACTCACCCTTGGAGCTTGGCTTTGATGGCCATGGCGCTTTTGGTGATGCCTATGCTCACTAACCAGTATCAAACCTCGATTTTGATCACGGCGATGATGTACATCGTTTTGGGTTTGGGGCTTAATATTGTAGTGGGTATGGCCGGGCTTTTAGATCTAGGCTACGTCGCCTTTTACGCGACCGGCGCCTATGTTTATGGAATGCTAAACCTCTATTGGGACTGGGGATTTTGGGCCGCTCTGCCGGTCGCGGGGCTCTTGGCGGCGTTGCTGGGAACTCTCTTGGGAATCCCGGTGCTTAGGCTTAGGGGAGACTATCTAGCGATTGTAACCCTGGGTTTTGGCGAGATTATCCGCTTGGTTTTGGAAAATTCAGAAAACATCACCCACGGCCCGGCAGGAATCGCCAACCTCCCCAAGCCTGAACTGCTCTGGACAAAACTAGATTTCGACCAACAAAACTTATATCTATACTACCTCATTTTTGCCCTTATGGCCCTAGCTATGCTTACGAATCGGCGGCTGCAAAATAGCCGAATGGGCCGGGCTTGGTTGGCACTTCGAGAAAATGAACTAGCCGCCCAAGCGATGGGGATCGATCTGACCAAAACCAAACTGGCCGCCTTTGCGACGGGAGCCTTTTGGGCGGGGATTGTGGGGGTCTTTTTTGCGGCCAAATCGAGTTATATCAACCCGGCTAGTTTCAGCTTTCATGAATCGGCGATTATCCTTTCGATTGTGGTTTTAGGGGGAATGGGCTCGGTTTTAGGGGTGGTGTTGGCGGCGGTGCTCTTGATTCTGCTGCCCGAATATTTACGGTTTTTGCAAGAATACCGGATGGTGATTTTTGGGGTGTTGATGGTTTTGACGATGATATTTAAACCCGACGGCTTAGTCCCCAACGCCCGGCCCTATTACCTCAAGGAGCCTGATGAGTCTGCTTGAGGTAAAAGACCTACACAAATCTTTCGGAGGGATTGTGGCCTTGAAAGGGGCTCACCTTAGCCTTGGGGAGCGAGAAATTTTGGGGTTGATTGGGCCTAATGGCGCAGGTAAAACCAGCCTTTTTAACTGCCTAACTGGCCAGTACCGCCCTGAAAAGGGCTCGGTTAGGTTGGCCGGCGGCCCTGAACTGGTGGGACTGCGCCCAGACCAGATTACCCGCCAAGGTCTGGCGCGCACCTTTCAAAATATAAGACTGTTTCCTAAAATGCGGGTCATCGAAAACGTCTTGGTTGGTTTCGACTGTCGGCCAGCTTATGGTTTTTGGTCTGCGTTAGTCCGCACCCAAACCTTTATAAACCACGAAAAACAGCTTTTAGCCGAAGCTTTTGAACTGCTGGAATTGGTTGGGCTTAGGCCGTCTGCCAACCTAATCGCCGAGGCCCTGCCTTACGCCGACCAACGCCGCCTTGAAATTGCCCGCGCCCTGGCCACCAAGCCACGGGTCCTGCTATTAGACGAACCCGCAGCAGGCATGAACCCCTCTGAAACCGCCTCGCTTGACCAATTGATTATCAAGATCCGCGACCGCTTGGGGCTTGGGGTGCTTTTAATCGAACACGACATGAAACTGGTGATGAACCTCTGTGACCAAGTGGTGGTGATGGACCAGGGGGCCGTGATCGCCCAAGGAGTGCCCGAAGAAGTGCAAAAAGACCCAAAAGTGATCTCCGCTTACCTCGGGGTAGTTGCAGATGCTTGAGTTAAAGGGCCTTAGATCAGGCTATCAAAAGATTGAGGTCTTGCATGGGATCGACCTTAAGGTGGAGCCTGGAGAAATAGTCACCTTAATCGGCGCTAACGGAGCCGGCAAAAGTACCTGTTTATTAACTATCAGCGGTTTGGTGCGCGCCACTTCCGGGGAGATTTGGTTTGATGGCAAACGAATGGATCAGCTCAAACCGGACCAGATTGTGGGGCTAGGGCTGGTACAGGTTCCTGAAGGGCGGCGAATCTTAAAAGATTTTACGGTGTTAGAAAACTTGGAAATGGGAGCCTACTTGCGCCGGGATAAGGAGGTTAGGCGGGATCTGGCCCAAATGACGGCCCTATTCCCCATTTTAGGTACCCGCGCCGGGCAGCGTGCGGGGACTCTTTCAGGCGGGGAACAGCAGATGCTAGCCCTGGCTCGCGCCTTGATGGCTAGGCCTCGGCTTTTATTACTAGACGAACCTAGTTTGGGACTAGCACCCTTGATCATCGCTCAGATTTTCGAGATCATCCGCCAGATCAACAAAGAGGAGGGCACCCCAATTTTTTTGGTGGAGCAAAACGCCAATCTGGCACTAAAGATGGCCAACCGGGCCTATGTGATCGAAAACGGGAGTATTGCTTTGTCTGGTTTGGCGAATGACCTATTAGGCGACGCCAAGGTTAAACAGGCCTATTTAGGAATTGCCGAATAAGGGCAGGTAATGGAACAAAAAAAGTGGGTCGATAGCCAAGTAGCCGCCGGGGTGGACGCTCTTAGCCGCAAGTTTTTTGTGGGCCCTGGAGACGATGAGCGTTTCAAAAAGTGGGGCGAACAGGCGATGGAACTAGCTTTAGACTGGCTTAAAAATCCAGAAGGCAAAAAGATTCACGCCGATATTTCGCTACAGGATCTTGCCAAACTATTTGCTGAAACCCGTCTGCCCGAAGAGGGGCTGTCCATCGAGGAGGTATTTGCCGAATGTAAAACCATGATCTTGGACAATTCGGTGCGGATCAACAATCCCCGCTACATCGGGCATATGACAACCGTGGTGCCCTGGTTTTCGGTGGTAGTAGATATCTTGATCACTTCGATCAATCAAAATCAGGTTAAAATCGAGACGGCACTGGCGTCGAGCTTTGTTGAAAGACAGACTATCGCTTGGATACATAGTTTGGTTTTTAAAAAGCCGAAGCACTATTATGACAAGGTGATCCAGGAACGAGGGGTGACCCTGGGCAATATGACCTCTGGCGGCACCGTTGGCAATCTAACCGCCTTGGCTGCGGCCCGCGAGACTAGGCTGCCTGGAATCCGTCAACAGGGATTTTTTAAAGTTTTTGCCGATTCGGGCTATAAAGACGTTAAAATTTTGGTCAGTCGCCGGATGCATTATTCGATAACCAAGTCTGCGGCGCTGTTAGGTTTTGGTGAGGAATCGGTAGAACAGATACCGGTGGATCACAACAACCGCATCAGGCTAGACCTGCTGCAAGCAAAAATTAACGAATTAAAGGCAGCCAATGTGCTGATTTTGGCAGTGATTGGTATTGCTGGCACCACGGAAACGGGCAATATCGACCCTCTGGATAAAATCGCCGAGATCTGCGAGCGCGAAGCAATTTGGTACCATGTAGATGCCGCTTGGGGCGGGGCGCTGCTCCTTAGTGAAGAATTGGGAGCCAGACTAAAGGGGATTGAGCGGGCTGATTCGGTAGTGCTAGATGGGCACAAGTTGTTTTACCTGCCCATGAACCATTCGATGGTACTATTTAAAAATGAAGACAGCCTCAATCGCTGGAGGCACAACGCCAAATATATTATCCGTAAAGGTTCGGTGGACATCGGCCAGACCAGCCTGGAAGGCAGCCGCCGGTTTAATGCGCTTAAGCTGTGGTTTTCGTTAAAAATGTTAGGGCGATCAGGGTATCATTTATTACTCAAAAAGTCGCTACACCTTACCGACCTGCTGACCGCGCTACTCGATAAAGACCCAGACTTTGAGCGTTGCTCTAACCCAGAACTCTGCATCCTTACCTACCGTTTTATACCCAACCGGGTTAAACTCGAACTGTCCGAGGTGATGAAGCGGGGGGATACAGAGCGGGAAAACCAAATCAACGAGCGCATCAACGAGGTCAACGTAGAGCTTCAAAAACGCCAACGCGAGCGGGGCGAAAGCTTTATCAGCCGGACCATGCTTGAATCCACCCCCTACCAAGCCGAGATTGTGGTTTTGCGGGCGGTCTTGACCAATCTTTTAACCAAATCCGTCTTTTTAGAAGAGATTTTAGAGGAACAGCGCCGTTTGGGTTTTGAGATCATCGCCGAACTAGGCTGAGCCCTTGCCAGAGCGGCCCATTTGATATAGTTTGCCACTTTCATATTGGGCTTTGAAATCAGCAAAAGGCAAGCCTTGACCAACCACACAATTGACCCATTACCCCAGCATGTGGGTATTATTATGGACGGCAACGGACGTTGGGCGAACCAAAAAGCGTTCCCTCGTATCCAAGGCCATACAAATGCCACCAAAGCGGTGCGCGAGGCGGTCGAGGGTGCGGCTGAGTTCGGGATTAAGGCATTGACCTTATTTGCATTTTCAACAGAAAACTGGAAGCGCCCCAAGGCTGAAGTGAGCGGTTTGATGCAACTCTTTGAAAAATATTTAAAAGACGAGTTGCCGGGCTTAATGAAAAACGGAATCAAACTGATCACCATCGGCAACCGAGACCGTCTGCCCAAAAAGGTATTGGTTCCCCTGGACCGCTGTATTGAGGAAACCAAAAATAACTCTGGCATGACCCTTTGTCTGGCGGTTGACTATGGGGCCAGAGACGAGCTAGTGCAGGCGACCAGAAGTCTGGTCAAACAGGCCCTGGCCGGGCAACTAAAGCCCGATCAGATCGACGAGGCCCGCGTCGAAAAGGAGCTTTTTACTGCCGGGCTGCCTGAACTAGACCTGATCATCCGCACCTCTGGGGAACTGCGACTTTCCAATTTTTTACTCTGGCAGGCGGCTTACGCCGAGTTTTATTTTACCCCGGTACTTTGGCCTGATTTTAACCGGGCCGAACTAGAAAAGGCATTAATCGATTTTTCCAAACGCAGCAGGCGAGTAGGGGCGGTTTATGGGTGAAACCCAAAAGCGCTGTATAACCGCCGTGGTTCTTTTATGCTTGGGCTGGGCCTGGGTTGTATGGGCCCCAGAACCCGTGTTTTTAGGGATTAGTCTAGCCATTTTATTAGTCGCGATCTTTGAATACGCTCAAGCCCTCAAACATCACGGTGTCGAAGCCAAAATGGTGTTGCTATTTGGCGGGGGAATTCTTGGATTTGTGGGACTTTTCCTCTGTTGGCAGGGAGGGCAAGAAAACGGGTTACTAGCCCTGGCCATGGCCTTTATTTCGCCTTTGCCCTTTGTGCTTTTTTCGGCAAAGAAAAAAAAATCGGCCTTGTTTTGGCACTGGCTTAATCTGATTTGGCTGGTGCCACCTTTTTTTCTTTTGGCGCTGCTTCGATATTGGCCTCCAGAGGGATCGAGGTTAATTTTTTGGTTGCTATTGGTCGTGGCAGCCAACGACTCGGCGGCCTACTTTGGCGGGCGCCGCTTTGGCAAGACCAAATTGGCCCCTAAAATCAGCCCTAAAAAAACGGTTGAAGGCAGTGCCTTTGGAGTGTTGGGGGGGACGGTAATGGGTTTTTTACTTTGGCCCTATATGATGCCTTACGCCCAACCGATGCAGGTCGCTGGATTGGCTATGACCGCTATCTTGGCCGGTCAAGCGGGGGACCTTTTTGAGTCTGGGTTTAAGCGGATTTGTGGGATCAAGGATTCAGGTAAAATTTTGCCTGGACATGGTGGGTTTTTAGACCGTTTTGACGCCCTTTTTTTAGCGCTGCCCATGTTTGTCTTCACCCTTAAGGCCTTTGGGCTGGAGGATCAATGGTAGGTATTACTATCTTAGGTTCGACGGGCTCTATCGGTAAATCTACTTTACAGGTCTTACGCGATAATCCAGAGCGTTTCCAGGTGATTGGGTTAGGCTGTAATAAAAACATGGAATTGTTGGCCGCCCAGATCCGGGAATTTTCTCCCAAACAAGTCTCTGTGGGTGAGGGTTTGGGCGGGGAC